>ERZ1370068.770-contig-10706_pt1 | contig 40419 bp, 59 predicted proteins | sample MGYA00561227_ERZ1370068 | MGnify/ENA primary metagenome ERZ1370068 (study PRJEB38410, sample SAMEA6850437) | metagenome | study: Metagenomic assessment of the ecological functions of the soil: analysis of the soil microbiota associated with the... | reverse complement strand
TTGTACTTCGTTCAGTTACGTATTGCTTGGAAATTGCGTTCTTCGATCGCGGTCCGATCGATGCGAAGAACTGCATTCGGGCGGGTTCTGGTCGACCTACTGGTTCAACGGCAACATCTACGCCTCGAGCTCACGCGCGGGATCGACGTCTTCAAGTTGAAGCCAAGGCGAGTACGCTCTCGCGGGAAGAACGAAAAATCGACGCGGCGACAGCGATCCGATCGAAGAGCTCAATACCCAGTTGCAGACGAAGATCACGACCGGCACCACCTCGGTCGTCGCGCTCGCCTACATCGATCAGCTCACGCGCAGCAAGGGCATTCATGCCGACCGCGCGCGTGCCGTGAAGACCTGGCGCTCGACCGCGCCGACGAGGCTGCGCACGGGGCGGGAGAAAGGCGCGGCCGCGGTTCTGGGAGCAACTCGACGCCCTTCGCGACGCAGTTGGAGAGCGATGCCGGCGCGGCGAGCGGACGCGACGCTGAGCCGACTGCGATCGCTCGCGGCCACCATCAGGGCGCGCCGCCAGTTACGTGAAAACGTTAAACGCAGGCTCGCAGATTACGCAGAGACGTCTTCGGAATTTTCTCTGCGGACTTTGCGCTCTTTGCGTTCTACGTGATTGTTGAACACGCTACAGATGAGGGATTGTTATGACTCCCCAGCGATAATCGCGACGCACGTTCGTCGGGCATCTGCCGTGTCGCGGCGGCGGCGTGGACTTCCGGCCAAAGCGCGCCAGGCGCCGAAGCGGGTGCCGCGCCGGCGGCCGCCGGCGCCGGCTGGCCCGCTGAAACTGGCCTGGCGTCGTGCTCGATGCGCGAGTTCACGCTCGACCAGGCGCTCGACATGGCGAAGACGCTCGGCGTGAAGCACATGACGTTCAAGGACGTCCACATCCCGCGCACCGATCCGCCGGAGGCCACGCGCGCGTTGCGCGCGAAGATCGAGGCGGCCGGCATCACGATCATGGGCGGCGGCACGATCACGATTCCCAACGATCCGGCGAAGATCAAGAAGGAGTTCGAGTACGCGAAGAACGCCGGCTTCCCGCTGATCTTCGTCGGACCCGGAACCGGCGGCGCTGGACACCATCGAGCAGCTGGCGAAGACCTACGACATCAAGGTGGCGATCCACAATCACGGTCCCGAGGACAAGCGCTGGCCGCGCCCGCAGGACGCCTATGCGGCCGTGAAGTCGCGCGACAAGCGCCTCGGCCTGTGCATCGACATCGGTCACACGACGCGCACCGGCACCGATCCCGTCCAGGCGTGCCGCGAGTGCCGCGACCGCCTCTACGACATGCACGTGAAGGATCTGGCGGTGAAGAGCGAGAAGGAAAGCCAGGTCGAGGTCGGCCGCGGCGTGATCGACTTCCCGGCGCTGTTCAAGACGCTGATCGACATCGGCTATCAGGGGCAGGTCGGCCTCGAGTACGAGATCAAGGCGAAGGACCCGCTGCCCGGCATGATCGAGTCGATGGCCTACATGCGCGGCGTGCTTGCCGCGGTAACGTTGGTCGCGAGGGCGTCAGCAATGAGATCCGTTGCCACCAGGTGTCTGGTGTTTCTCCGCGGTTTGTTGTCGTCGTGCTCGAGGGGACCGCGCAACAGGGCCCGGCAGCCACGCCGTCGACGAACGATCCGCGCGCGTCGGCCTAAGGCGGGCCTCAGGACGCCGGCGAGGCGGCCGAGCAACATGAAGCGGATTGCGACGCTGCCCAAGCCGGAAGGCTTCTTCGATCCGGCGGCGCCAGGCGGCGCGCCGACCCCGCCAGAGCGCGATCCGAACCTGCCGCCGCGCCGATCCCGATGCGCCGCCGGACCCGCGGTTCGCCAACATGCTCGGGCTTCGCCAACTCCGGACCTCGCGTTCAGCGGCAACCACCTCTTCATGGGCAACTTCCACGGCTTCAACACCTACGACATCGAGCGGCCGAGGAAGCCGAAGCTCGCTCGCGTCGGTCGTGTGCCCCGGCGGGCAGGGCGACGTGTCGGTGCACGGCAACCTGCTGTTCATGTCGGTCGAGCAGACGCGCGGCCGGCATCGACTGCGGCACGCAGGGCGTGCTCGACGCCGGTCAGCGCCGAGCGCTTCCGCGGCGTCCGCATCTTCGACATCACCGACGTCGAACAAGCCGAAGCAGGTCGCCGCCGTGCAGACGTGCCGCGGATCGCACACGCACACGCTGGTCGACCGATCCGAACGACACAGCGAACCTCTACGTCTACGGGTCCGGCACCGGCTCGGTGCGCTCGGCCGAGGAGCTCGCCGGCTGCTCGGAGCTCGAAACCCGAGGAGGATCCGAACACCGCGCTCTTCAGCATCGACGTGATCCAGGTGCCGCTCGCCGCGCCGCAGAACGCGAAGATCGTCAACCGGCCGCGCATCTTCGCGGACGCGGCGACCGGCGCCATCTCGGGCGCTCTGGCAGGGCGGCGACCACGGCCCGGGGACGCAGAAGACGCAGCGTCACCAACCAGTGCCACGACATCACGGTCTTCCCGGAAGTCGGCCTCGCCGCCGGCGCGTGCTCGGGCAACGGCATCCTGCTCGACATCCGCGATCCGAAGAACCCGGTCCGCCTCGATCACGTCGTCGGACAAGAACTTCGCCTACTGGCACTCGGCGACGTTCAACAACGACGGCACGAAGGTGATCTTCACCGACGAGTGGGGCGGCGGCACGCGGCCGCGCTGCCGCGCGACCGATCTGCCCAACTGGGGCGCCGACGCGATCTTCGACATCGTCGATCGCAAGCTGAAGTTCGGCGGCTACTACAAGATGCCGGCGGCGCAGACCGAGCACGGAGAACTGCGTCGCGCACAACGGCTCGCTGATCCCGGTGCCGGGGCGCGACATCATGGTGCAGGCGTGGTATCAGGGCGGCGTCTCGGTGTTCGACTTCACCGACTCGGCGAAGCCGGTCGAGATCGCGTTCTTCGATCGCGGGCCGATCGACGCGAAGCAGCCTGATCACCGGCGGCTACTGGTCGACCTACTGGTGCAACGGCGCACATCTACGGCTCGGAGATCGCGCGCGGGATCGACGTCTTCAGCCTGACGCCGAGCGAGTACCTGTCGCAGAACGAGATCGACGCCGCGACGATGATCCGAGCCGAGGAGCTCAACACGCAGCAGCAGACGAAGATCGTGTGGCCCGCCGAGCGTCGGTCGGTGGCGCGCGCGTATCTCGATCAGCTGACGCGCAGCAAGGGGATTCAGGCGGAGCGTGCGCGCGCGGTCGGAGGGCCGCGCTCGACCGTATCGACAGCGTGCGCACCGGTCAGGAAAGGGCGCCGCCGAGCGCTCTCCCAGCTCGACGACGCTCGCGACCAGCTCGAAGGTGACGCCGGCGCGCGAGCGGGCGCGACGCGGATCGGCTGCGCTGCGCTCGCCGCGACCCTCAAAGGTCCGAGTCGGACAGTAGCGTCGGCAGCCCGGACCGCGGCAATCGGTCGGCTTCGACCGGACCCTACCGTCCCCTGTCCCCGCGCCGATAAGCTATGCGGGGATCCTCGATGCGCCGATCGGCTGGCTCGCTCATGCTCATAACCCTTACGCTCATCGGCATTTGCTCGACAGCCACGCTCACCCAGACGCTGGCGGGCGGGATTCAGGGCGCGGTCACCGACGACTCAGGCGGAGTCCTGCCCGGCGTGACCGTGGTCGCGACCTCCAGGGATGGCCGTGTCATCGAGACGGCGGTCACCGATGCCGGGGGCGGCTACGCGTTCAGCTGCGCTGCCGGGGGCGCCCGCCTCACGTTTCCAGCTGGACGGGTTCTCCTCGACGCGGTAGTCGAGGTCGCTGTTCAGTCTGGCGGTGAGCTTCCGGGTCGTCGAGCGTTTGAAGGTGGCCCCCGTTTCCGAGACGGTGGTCGTGATCGGAAGCGTATCGCTCGATCCTTCGTCCGCGCTGTTCAAATTCTCGCCCCCGCTCTTCCGGAGCTGATTCCCATGCGGTCCACGACCCGGAATCGATCTGCGGCCCCACGAAACCGAGCGCCGTCTCGGACGTCGTTGGGCACGATTCGCTCGGGGAACGGCGAAGCGGAGCGCCGGCTCTACGAAGGATGACCAGGATCGTCATCGACGGCGGCACGCTGAATGGCCTCGACGTCGGGCGAAATCTCGTGGTCCGCCGCTACTACCACGTGAGCGGCGTCGCCCGGCGCCGGTCGACGATCGGCGAGCACACCGTCCGGCCTTCTGCAGATCGTCGCCGCAGACGAGCGCGCGTCGGAGGCCGTCGTCGTCTACGCCTGCGACGAGCTGATGCAGGGCGATTTTCTGGCGTCGTTCGACGCCGGAACCAGTGCGGTCGACCCGATCCCGTTGCCGGAACTCCCGAGTCTCAGGAGACGCGGCCCGGATTCTGCTTTGCCGATGCCGGCCAGATGCTGGGGAGTGCCGCGGCGGTTGATGGTGATCGATCGGGGAGCAGCAATAGTCTTCGAGGTCGGTCAGCGCCTCACGCTCTTCCGCCCTCGGGCCCGCGGCGTCGGCCGCGCTCGATTATCGGAGACGCCGTCGTCGTGGCGATCCGCTTCGACTCGGCGACGGTCGCGTGGAGCGCGCGACCGACATGATCATGTTTGGCGACTTCGCGGCGCCTCAGCGTCTCGCGCCCTTGGCGCTTCGCTGAAATTGGTACAGATTGGAGATCGCTGATTGCGTGCAATTGTTGATTCAATCAACAATCAGCATTCAACAATCAGCAATCTCCCGTTCGCGCATATCAGTCGGTGGCGATTGACGAAACCCACGCTCCGGTGGCGGGCAGGGTCAACACCCCTGGCCAGGTGCTCTTTGCCAGTCTGATCGGCACCACGATCGAGTTCTTCGACTTCTACATCTACGCGACCGCGGCGGTGCTGGTCTTCCCGCGGCTGTTCTTCCCGGCGTCCGATCCGGCGTCTGCCACGCTCGCGTCGCTGGCGACGTTCGCGATCGCGTTCCTCGCGCGGCCGATCGGCTCGGCGCTCTTCGGCCACTTCGGCGATCGCGTCGGCCGCAAGACGACGCTGGTTGCCGCGCTGCTGACGATGGGGCTCTCGACGGTCGCGATCGGCGCTGCTGCCGACCTACGGCACGATCGGCGTCGCGGCGCCGCTGCTGCTCGCGCTCTGCCGCTTCGGCCAGGGCCTCGGTCTCGGCGGCGAGTGGGGCGGCGCGGTGCTGCTCGCGATCGAGAACGCGCCGCCCGGCAAGCGCGCGTGGTACGGCATGTTCCCGCAGCTCGGCGCGCCGCTCGGCTTCCTCTTCTCCGGCGGCATCTTCCTGCTGCTCTCCGTCGTGGCTGACCAACGAACAGTTCTTCGCGTTCGGCTGGCGGCTTGCCGTTTCTCGCGAGCGCCGCGCTGGTGATCGTCGGTCTGTACGTGCGGCTGACGATCACGGAGACGCCGGTCTTCAGTCGAAGCGCTGAATCGCGCGCGAGCGCGTGAAGGTGCCGATGCTCGCCGTCTTCCGCGATCACGCCGTCGCGCTCGTGCTCGGCGTCCTGGTCGCGCTCTCGGCGTTCGTCATCTTCTACCTGATGACCGTCTTCGCGCTGTCGTGGGGCACCGCGCGCGCTCGGCTACAGCCGCGAGCAGTTCCTCGTCATGCAGTTGTTTTCGATCCTGTTCTTTCGCGCTGTTCATCCCGATCTCCGCGGTCCTCGCCGAGCACGGGCGGCGCCGCATGCTGATCTGGGTGAACGTCGCGATCGCCGCGTTCGGCCTCGTGCTGGCGCCGTTGTTTGCCGCAGGCACGTCGGGCGCGGTGACGATGATGGTGCTCGGCATGTCGCTCGTCGGGTCTCGTCTACGGGCCGCTCGGCACGGTGCTGTCCGAGTTCTTTCCGACATCCGTCCGCTATTCGGGCAGCTCGCTCGCGTTCAACCTGGCCGGCATCTTTGGCGCGCTCGCTCGCGCCATACGCCGCCACGTACCTCGCGAAGAACTACGGGCTGCAGTACGTCGGGCTACTACCTGTCCGTCGCGCGCGATCGTGTCGGCTCGCCGGACTGCTGGCCACACGGGAAACGAAGACGACGTTCTCTGAGGAGAGCTGTCAGCTGTCAGCTCCCTCAGCTCAGTGTGGTTCCGCGTCAGATCGAAGATCAGAAAGTATGGCAGGCGCGTCGCGTCGGCCAATGCCGGCTGCGCGCGGACCGCTGACTCCTCCGGCCGAGGCTCGCGCACGGCCCGGATCTGGTGCCCGGCGTCGACGATCCAGCCGGACCAATCCTCGAGCGGCGCGTGGTTGGCGGTGGTCGTGAAGGAGCCCGGCCACCGGCTCCAGATGTCTCGCGCGGTCTCGCTCGAAATACCGATCGATGCAGAGCCAGCGCTTGAGCCTGCGCGCGTCGCGCTCCCACGCGCGGAACGGCGGGTTCGTGCAGGGATGTTCGATCGAGGCGACAAAACCGGCCGCCGGGCCGCAGCGCTCCGCTGAACGCTGCGCAACACCCGTCGCCGGATCCGGCATGTCCTGAAGCGCCAGACACGACGTGGCCATGTCGAACGACGCCGCGCTCGAACGCGCTCGAGAGATCCGCCGCGTCAACCGCCTGATACGCAATCCCCAGCGGTGAAGCGGTCTCGTGCTCGTTGGCACTCGCGATCATCCGCGGCGAAATATCAATCCCGGTCACTCGCGCGCCGCGCGGCATCATCTCGCGCGCGAAATACCCGCTGCCGCACCCGACGTCGAGCAGCCGAAGGCCTCGCACGTCGCCGCAGATGCGCCGCGTGCGCCGGCCCGAAGAACTCGTAGCGGTAGTGGTCGAGGCCGGCGGCCTGTCCCTCTGCGCATACGCATCGGCGGCAAGGTCCCACTGTTCCTGGACCGATCGGCTGTCGAATGGCATGCAGTCACCTTTTTTCAATGGCGCTGGGGCCCCACCCGGCGCGAGCTATGCGATGACACCTCGCCTCGGATTCGCTCGTCCTCGGCTCGGTCTGGCCGCAGGCGCTTCTGTCATTCATTGGCGCTCGGGCCTCTAGGCGCGAGCTGACGCTGACCCCTCGCCTCGGATTTGCTCGTCCTCGGCTCAGCGTGGCCGCAGGCGCTGTCAGCTCAGACTACAACCTGTGACACAATGCGCTGCCGCCGTGAACTGGGAGGTTTGACGTGAGACGACGATACATCGATCCGTCCGTGTTCGGGCTTGTCGCGCTGCTCGTAGTGGCGCCGCTTGGCCTGGTCACGATCGCCCAATCCGGACATGCTTCGACCGAGCCGCGCGTCCGCGACCTCTGCGACCGCTTCGCCTGAATCGGTCGGCGTCTCCTCCGAGCGGCTGCGCCGCATCGACGCGGCGATGAAGCGCGTCGTCGACGACGAAGCGGGCGGCCGGCGTCGTCACGCTCCTCGAGCGGCACGGCAAGGTGATCCACTTCAACGCCGTCGGCCAGAAGGACGTGCGCAAGCCCGATCCGGTTCAGAAGGATTCGATCTTCCGCATCTACTCGATGACCAAGCCGGTCACCGGCGTGGCGATGATGATGCTGTACGAGGAAGGCAAGTGGCGGCTCGAGGATCCGGTCGCGCGTCACATTCCCGAGTTCGCGCGGCTGAAGGTCTACACCGGGCAAGAACGCCGACGGCACGCCGAAGCTCGAGGACGCGAAGCGGTCGATGACGATGCGCGAGCTGATGACGCATACGGCGGGGCTCGGCTACGTCCTGAGCGCGGCGAACCCGGTCGACAAGATGATCATCGAGGCGAACGTGCTGAACGCCGCGCGCGCCGCTGCAAGACGATGATCGACGGCCTCGCGAAGCTGCCGCTCATCGCGCAGCCGGGCACGCGATGGTCGCTACAGCATCGCCGTCGACGTGCAGGGCTATCTGGTCGCGAAGATGTCCGGGCATGCCGTTCGACGACTTCCTGCGCACGCGCGTCTTCGAGCCGCTCGGCATGAAGGACACGGCGTTCTACGTGCCCGAACGACAAGCTGTCGCGGCTGCGCGCTGGTCCACAACGACGCCGGCGGCAGCCTCACGGTCGACGAGAAGCGGCCGGATCCGACGGTGATCCCGCTCGGCCGTCCGGCGGCGGCGGGCTCTTTTCGACCGCGATGGACTACGCGCGGTTCTGCGAGATGCTGCTCGGCGGCGGGCAGTTCAACGGCGTGCGGCTGCTCGCGCCGCGAACGGTCGAGATGATGCGCACCAATCACGTCAACCCCGAGCCGCTCAAGACGATGGCGCCGGGCACCGGATGGGGCATGGACTTCAACGTCGTCATGGATGCGCGGCCGCCGGCGAGCCCTACTCGACCGGATCCTTTCACTGGTTCGGCATCGCCGGCACCTGGTTCTGGATCGATCCCGTGGACGACTTCGCGTTCATCGGGATGCTGCAGAACCAGAACCTCAGGGCCTCGCGCGAGGTCCACGCGCTCTCGAGGAACCTCGTCTACCAGGCTATCGTGAACTGACGTCCGGTCGCGTAGAAGCCACTGAAAACGCGAAAGCACGAAATGCACGGTTGGTTTCGCGTTTTCGCGCTTTCGTGGCGACGCCTCGTCACTCGTCATGATTCGAACTGCCATCAGACAACCGTCCGGCGACTCAGCCCGTCAATCACCCATGACCACGTTCATGGGTGATCTCCGCCTCGCGCTGCGCGGGCTCCGCCGCAGTCCGCTGTTCGCCACCGTGGCCATCCTGTCGCTGGCACTCGGCATCGGCGCCAACACTGCGATCTTCACGCTGATCGACCAGATCCTGCTGCGCAAGCTGCCGGTCAGCGCGCGCCCGGACCAGCTGGTCGATGCTCTACCAGCGGGGCCGCACAACGGCAGCAACATGGGCGATGCGGATGCACTCGTATCCGCTCTACCAGGATCTCCAGCAGCAGCGCCGAGCCGCTGGCCGAGGTGCTGTGCCGCCGCGCTCGTGCCCGGCATCGGTGAGCATCGACAACCAGACCGAGCGCGTCGAGGCCGAGATGGTCTCGGGCAACTACTTCACGATGCTCGGCGTGAAGCCGGCGATCGGGCGCGTGTTCAACTCGCGAGGAGGACGATCAGAGCTATCAGGGCCATCCGGTCGTCGTGCTCGAGCTACGGCTACTGGGACGACCCGCTTCGCGCGCGATCCGTCGGTCGTCGGCAAGAAGATCCTCGTCGAACGACTATCCGATGACGATCGTCGGCGTGTCGGCCGCAGGGTTCGCCGGGATCGACCCGGCGCAGTCGCCGCAGATCCGCGTGCCCGATCCTGATGAAGCCGGTCATGGTGCCTGAGTGGAACTGGCTGCACATGGACGATCGCCGCGCGCGATGGGTGCAGGTGTTCGGCCGGCTGAAGCCCGGATACACCGTCGAAGTCCGCGCAGGCGCCGCTGCAGGGACTGTTCACGCAGATCCGCGCCTACGAGATGACGCTGCCGGCGGCGAAGGACTGGTCGCCGTAGCTCGCGCGACCAGTTCATGAAGGGGCAGACTGCTCGTCGACCGGCGCGGCGATCGGCTTCTCGGGCCTGCGCAACGACTTCTCGACCGCGCTGATCGTGCTGATGTGCATGGTCGGCCTGGTGCTGCTGATCGCGTGCGCCAACGTCGCCAACCTGCTGATCGCCAGCGCGGCTTCATGCGCCAGAAGGAAATCGCGGTGCGGCTCTCGCTCGGCGCGTCGCGCGGACAGCCTGGTGCGTCAGCTGCTGGTCGAGAGCCTCGTGCTGTCCTTTCGCCGGCGGCGCTCGTCGGCCTCGGGCTCGCCGTCGTCGCTGACGCGCGGGCTGCTCGCGCTGGTGCCGTCGCAGGGGCAGCCGCTCGCTGATCACCGCGCATCCCGATCCTGCGCATCCTCGCGTTCACGCTCGGCCTGACGTTCGTCGACCGGCATCGTCTTCGGCCTGCTCCCGGCGCTGCGCGCCAGCCGTCACGATCCGTGGACCACGCTGAAGGACACGGTGGGGTCGATCGCCGGCACCGGCGGATCGCTGTTCCTGCGCAAGGGCCTGGTCGACCGCGCAGGTCGCGCTCAGCTTCCTGCTGCTGTTCGGCGCCGGCCTGTTCGTGCGGAGCCTGCAGAACCTGAAGACGACCGACACCGGCGTCGCGCTCGACAACCTCGTGACGTTCCAGCTGGCGCCGGCGCTCAGCGGCTACGACGACGACGCGCGCGGTGCACTTCTACCGGCAGCTGCTCGATCGCCTGCGCGTCGGCGCCCGGCGTGAAGTCGGCGGCGATGGCGGCGCGTGCCCGATCCTGGCCGGCGACGAATGGGACAGCTCGATGGCGGTCGAGGGGCATCAGGCGGCGGACGGCGAGGACATGCAGGCGCTTCATGAACGCGCTGTCGCCCGGCTATTTCGCGACGATGAAGATTCCGCTGCTCGAGGGGCGCGACTTCACGTGATCGGCGACGTCGAAGAAGGACGTCGACGCGTCGCGATCGTCAACCGGCCGCTTTGCCGAGCATTTCTTTCCAGGCAAGAGCGCGGTCGGCAAGCGACATCGGCGGTGGCGGCGGACCCAAGTCGCGAAGCTGACGATCGAGATCATCGGCGTCGTCGCCGACTCGCTCTACGAAGGGTCCGCGCGAAGGCGTGCGCCGGCAGGTGTTCGTGCCGAACTGGGGCACGAGCAGCGCGGCGTTCTACGTGCGCACCAGCGACGCCATCGGCGGCCGCCTACGGCGTGGTCGCGCAACGAGGTGAAGCAGCTCGACGCCGTCGATGCCGATCTACGAGATGAAGACGGTCGAGGGCAGCTCGACGAGACGCTGCTCACCGATCGGCTGATCGCGCTGCTGTCGGCCGGGCTTCGGCCTGCTGGCCACGCTGCTCGCGTCGATCGGTCTCTACGGCGTGATGGCGTTCGTCGTCGCGCGGCGCCGAAGAGGAGCTGGGCATCCGGCTCGCGCTCGGCGCGCAGCGCGGCGTCGTCATCTGGCTGGTGATGCGCGAAGTGCTGCTGCTGCTGGCCATCGGCCTGGCCGTCGGCATCCCGGCGGCGATCGGCCTCGGGCGCTTCGTCGTCGTCGCAGCTGTACGGCATCCAGCCGCACGATCCGTGGATCGCCGGCTGGACGGTGCGTGCTGCTGACGGCCGTCTCGGCGGCCGCCGGGCTGATTCCCGGCGCATCGCGCCAGCCGGATCGATCCGATCCTCGCCCTGCGATATGAGTAGAAACGACGTCACAACGCAGAGACCGCAGAGTCCGCAGAGAATAGTTTTAATCCACGGTAGCGTCACAGCCTTTGGGCGGACCACGCTCCTACTTCTTGGTCAGTTCCTCGTACCGCAGTCAACGTCCCGGCCAGCGTCAGCACCCTGACCGCTCGAGACGTGCTCGGTGAAGCCGGGCAGCTCCGCAATCTTCGTGATCTCGTCCTGCGACTGACCCGCCTTGATGCCCTTCTGCACTTGGGCGAGCACCGCCGAGAAGTAGTCCCGGAGCGACGACGGCAATACACGCAGGGTACCAGAGCACGCAGAAGATCGCTTCCTGATGTGTTCTCTGCGAGGCTCCAGCGCGCTCTGCGTTGATCGTTGGGATCCCCTCGAGAGCTGCCGGTCGACCAGCAGTGAGCTTTACGGAGCAGCGCGATCGCCGCCAGCACCGCCGCGGTGCCGAACGCCGTCGCGAAGCCGAACTGCTGGATCAGCCAGCCCACCGTCGTCGATCCGCGTGCCGATCCCCGTGTCGAACGCCGCCAGGATCGCGCCGAACGCCGCGCCGCACGCCGCGGAGTCGACGTCGCGCATCACGTAGGCGACGAACGCCGGATAGGCGGTGCCGAAGCCCGAGGCCGAAGACGATCGCCGACGCGACGCAACGATCGCGCGACGTGCCGCGCACGGTGAGCAGCGCGAGGCCGCACGCGATCAGCGCCGAGGCAGGGCACGAACACCCGCCGGTAGCCGATGCGATCGGCCAGGGATCCCGACAACGGCCGCGTGAGCAGGATCACGACGGCGAGCGTCGTCAGATAGATGCTCTTCGGCGTGACGCCGTAGCGCGTCGGCGTAGACCGCGCTGAAGCTGGTGATCGCCGCCGTAGCCGAACGAATAGAGGAAGAGCGTGAGCGACAGCGACGAGCACGCGCCACTCGAGCAGCGGCAGCTCCGGCGCGTCGACGGCCTCTGCGGCATCCGGCGCGACATGGTGGCTGTCGTCGAGCATCCAGGCAATCGCGCCCATCAGGACGTTGAGTCCGCCGCAGACGATGCAGATCCAGTCCAGCCGCCTAGCTGCATCGACCCAGAAGCGCGAGCGGCGGCGCCACGGCAATCGCGGCGACGCTCGACAATCCCCAGTAGCCGATGCCCTCCGCGCGGCGGCGTTCCGGCAGCAGGCCGGTCATGTAAGCAGACGGACGCCGAGAGCAGTCCCGACCAGAAGACCGCCGTGCACGACGCACCAGCGCCGAGCATCACGCGGTAGCTCGGGATGTAGCGGCGTAGCCGATCGAGCACAAGTCGTGATCACGCCGCTGCGATGATCAGCACGTGCCGCGGCGGCCGATGCGATCGGCGATGGCGCCAGTCAACGGCGCCGAGAACGCCGACGCGTAGGTCAGGAAGCCGAGAAACAGACCTGACGCGAACGTCGATGCCGCCAAGCTCGCGGATGCGGAATGGGGCGGTCGGCAGCAGCTGGAACGCCGAGAGAAAGACGGTGAACGTGAAGCTGCACATCACGAAGAAGCGTGGTGTGAACAGCGTGTCGCCGGCAGGCGCGCGTGTCAAAAGCGCGGGGTACATTAACGATCGTTCACCGCTCCCCAGATGCTTGCATCGCCCACCGGACCTGTCGATCCTGCAAGCACGCAGCTCCGGCCTTCGCTCGCATCGAGGTCGTTGAGCTGGCATGGCGAGTCGAACGAACCGAGAGCTCGCCCTGCAGCGATCGAATGGTCCGCCCGCTCGCGACCGACAGCGCGAAGTGAGCCAGACGCCTCGTAGGCGGTCAGTTTTGGCCGATAAGCGCACATCTCCTCCCTGCCGACTCGACTGCACCGCCCTGCGATAAATTGCGACATCTGTCCGGGAGCGGAAGGGGCTATAGTCTCGCGCTATCCTTCCAGGTTTTCCGGCGCCCGAGCCACGAGAGACACGGCCATGAAGACATTGCTGTCAACCGCTTTGGCGACCACTCTCATCACTCGCGGCCTCAGTTGCGTCGGCCGATCCGCTGATGTGCGACCTGTCGGGGGCATAAGGCCGTTCCGGGATTGACGGCCGTTGCAGCCGACAACGCGCTCACCGTCACCTGGGACGGTGACAGGAACCAGGAGGTTCGGCTGCGACTCGGCGATCGACGAGCGGAACGCCGACGATTCGCGAACTGGCCGTTCGCCGCGAAGGGCGGCGCGTGGACGACGCTCGGCCAGCCAACGCGACACCCGAGTTCCGCATCGTCGCCGGTGTGCGGCGGATGTCGAACCAGCAGATGGAGCCGCTCCGCGGCCTGAACGTGCCGATCACCAGCTGACGATCATCGATCGCCGCATAAGTGGGATGCGTTCTGGGACGCGCCGCTGAGCCTCGGCCCGGCTGCCGGCGGCGGCAACCCGCCTCCCGGCGGACGGCATCGCGAATCAGCCCGGCCTTCCCCGAAAGCCCGAGGAGATCACGCGCGCGACCGCCACGCTATCAGGCGCAATCGCTGCGAGGTGAAGACCAATGGTGCGCGCCTCGAGATCACGTTTCCCGGCCTGCGGCTTCGCGATGTTCTCCGGACGCCTGCAGTTCTCGGTCTACAAGGGCACGAACCTGATTCGCCAGGAAGTGATCGCGAAGACCGACGATGACGTCGGTCGCCTACAAGCACGACGCGGGCCTCAAAGGCCTCGACGATCCAGAACGGCTCGAAGGTTCGTCTGGCGCGATCACGGCCAACACCTGGCAGTCCTACCAATTCTGGCGGCAAGACACGAACGAGCGCGAGATGCCGCTCAAGGCGAGCAACCGCGTGCTGATCGCCGAGCAGGGCAAGGCCGGCTCGATCGCGGCATTTCCACCGCCGCACAACTTCTTCTGGTCGCGCGAGCTGGCGACGAACCTCGGCTACAACTGGTATCGGAAAGACAACGACACCGCGTTCTCGTTCGGCATCCGTCAGGCGGAGCGTGAAGAGGCGGCGCAATACGAACAGAACTTCGCGCTCTACAGCGCCAGGCCGGGGACGTGGCAGCGGATGGCCGTGTATCTCTACCCGAGCGCGGAGCCGGCGCAGACGGCGCTCGACGCCGTGCTGGCGCTTCACGCACGGCGATCGTTACAAGGCCGCTGCCCGGCTACCAGGTGATGAACCATCACTACCACATGGATCTCGGCCAGCGGCTGCCGCGCGCGGGGAGCCTCGATGCGGAGATTCCCGATCTGCAGGCGATCAAGTCGCTCGGGATCAACATCGTCAGCCAGATTGATTCGGTAGGGACCGGCGGCGGCGGCGAGCGAGGGCGCGGCGGTGAGGAGGGCGCCGCTCGCGGCGGGCGCGGGACTGCTCCGGCGACTGGAGGCGGACGTGGGAGCGGTCCGGGCGAAGCGGGCCGTGGCGGCGGCGGACGCGGCGATCAACTCGCGATCACGGCCGCGTCAGTCGAAGGCGCCCGCAGACATTCCGACAAGGATTTCCTGGTCATGGCCGACCAGGAGTTCTACAACAGTCCGCTCGGCGGGCACACCGATCTACTGTTCTCGCATCCGGTGTTCTGGACGCAGGGACGCGCCGCCGGACAACCGCTCGTCGAGGAGCACCCGACCTACGGCAGGCGTACCACATCGGCAACGCCGACGATCTGATCGAGATGGCGCAGCCGCGAAGAGGTTCTCATCTCGATGCCGCATCCGCGGACGAAAGGATCGACCGGCTTCCCCGACGCCGGTGAAGGACTCGGCGGCGTTCGAGGATCCGCACTATCAGGGCATCGGGTTCCGATGGGGCATGGGCCTGGACCTGTCCGAACAGCGGCTTGTGCGAGATCCGCTGTCTGCCGCTCCTCGACGACATGAGCAACTGGGTCGCCGATCAGCCGATCCCGCCGAAGCTACATGCTGTCGATCAGCGAAGTGCGCTACCAGTCGCCTGGCGACGACATCTACGCGAGCTCGCCGGTGAGCTACGTGAAGCTCGACGCGCTGCCGCCGGCATCCGACCCGAGCCCGGTGATCAAGGCGCTGATGCGCGGCGACTACTTCGTCACCTCGGGCGAAGTCCTGCTCGACTCATACTCCATCGACGGCAGCGGGCAACGCAGCGGACGATCACCGCCGACGTCGGAGTGGACGTTCCCGCTGGAGATGGTCGAAGTCGTCTGGGGCGACGGACAGAAGACGGATCGCCAGATCGTCCCGGCGACCGATCTTCCGCCGATGGGGCGCCACCGTTTCCAGATTCCGTTCAACGCGGCGGGCAAGAAGTGGGTCCGCTTCGCCGCATGGGATTCGGCCGGCAACGGCGTGATGTCACAGCCTCGAACAATGAGTGAATTGGGTAATCGAGGAATCTGGTAATCGGGTAATTGATCGGTGGATTGCCGATCGTTCAATCAATTACTCGATTACCCAGTACCCGATTACTCGATTCACTAGGAGCACACCACCATGAGAATCGCTTCTCTCGCCGCCGCCTTCGCCCTCGTCTCGTCGACGCTGTATGCCGATCCGCTGCAATGCACCATGACCGGCTACAAAGCGCTGCCCGGTCTCTCGGCAGCCGTGGCGGACAACACGCTCGCGCTCACCTGGGACGGCGACAAAAACCAGGAGGTGCGCCTGCGTCTCATCGCTCAACAACGGCACGCCGACCATCCGCGACCTTGTCGGTGCGGGCCAAGGGCGCGCAGTGGGCGACCATCGCGAGCGACGTCACGCCCGAGTACTCGAGTGGTGTCGGGGTTGCGGCGCGCGACCGATCAGCAGTTGAAGCCGCTGCACGGATCTGGGCGTCGCGATCACACCCGAAGATTCTCGATCGGATTCGCTGGGAAGCGCTTCTGGGATGCGCCGCTGAACGTGCCCGGCGACGACGTCCGCGCACGGCGGTTCGACGCCGCCCGCGGAACGGCATCGCGAACCAGCCGGGACTGCCGCGCGAAGCCGGAGGAGATCACGCGTGCCGCCGCGGTGTACCAGGTGCGTGGCTGCGACGTGAAAACCAATGGCGCGCGGCTGGAGGTGTCGTTTCCCGGCGTGAAGCTCGGCGTCTTCGACGGCCGCCTCGAGTACACGATCTACAAGGGCAGCAGTCTGATTCGTCAGGCGATCGTCGCGAAGACCGAGGAGAAAGCGGTCGCCTACAAGTACGACGCCGGACTCAAGGGGCTGACGCTGCAGCCGAAAGACGCAGATGGTGTGGCGCACCAACACGTCGAACCAATGGGTGGACTACCAGTTCGGCGGCCCCACGAACGACTCGCTCGTCCCGTTGAAGACCGCGAACCGCATCCTCGCGGCCGCGGTGCCGGGCGGTGCGATCGCCGCCTTCCCGCCGCCGCACAACTTCTTCTGGTCGCGCGAGACCGAGTTCAACCTCGGCTACAGCTGGTATCGCAAGGACAGCGACGCGTCCTGCGCGTTCGGCGTCGCGGCAGGCCGAGGGTGAAGAGGATCCGTCATGGCAGGGCCACGGTCCGGAGGATCGCCGCCAGAACTTCGCGCTCTATAGCGCGCGCCCCGGCACGTGGCAGCGCATGGCCGTGTATTTCTACGTCGTCGCCCGATTCCGGGCCAGGCCACCATTCAGTCGGCGCTCGCCTACACGCGCGACGATCGTTACAAGGCGATCCCCGGCTATCAGGTGATGGCGACGCATTTCCACACCGGCATGGTGCGGCGTCTGCAGCAGCTCGGTGGACTCGACCAGACGATTCCCGATTTCGACTTGATGAAGGGCGCGGGCGTCAACATCTTCGCGCCGATTGACGGCGGCGGCGGTGGCGGCGCGGGCGCCGGCGATCTGGCGGTGCCTGCCGGCGGCGGTCGCGGTGGAGCGCGGCGCAGCGCCGCGCCGGCGGCTCAGGGCCGGCGGCGGCGCGGCGATCGGCTGAAGAACCTCGAGAACTACTACGCGGCGGCGAAGAAGCATTCCGACAAGAACTTCCTCATCCTGCCCGACGAGGAAAACACCGCCGGAAATCTCGGCGGCCACACCGACTTCGTCCTCTCGCACCCGGTCTACTGGACGGCGACGCGCACGGCGGGGCAGCCGTTCGTCGAAGATCACCCGACCTACGGCAAGGTGTATCACGTCGGCAGCCGCGCCGAGCGCGCTCGAGATGGCCAAACGCGAGAACATGCTCGTCTTCATGCCGCACCCGCGCTCGAAGGGATCCACCGGCTATCCCGACGCGGTCAAGGACGACGCGCACTTCACGCATGAGAACTACCGCGGGATCGGCTTCCGCTGGGGCATGGGCCTCGACGGATCCGAGACGCGCCTGTGCGAATACCGCTGCCTCGCGCTCCTCGACGACATGAACAACTGGGTGGCGGATCGGCCGACGCCGCCGAAGTTCGCGTTCGCGATCACCGAGACCTACCAGAAGGGCCCCGGCGACGACATCTACGCCAACAACCCGGTCAACTACGTGAAGATCGATCGCGTTCCCACCGGCGACGACTGGAGCCCGATCGTCAACGCGCTCAAGCGCGGCGACTATTTCTGGACCTCCGGCGAAGTGCTGATTCCGTCGCTACGCGTCGAAGGGACGGGCAGCGCGGCGGACAGTGACCGCGGACGTCGAATGGACCTTCCCCTCGAAATGGTGGAAGTCGTGTGGGGCGACGGGCAGAAGACCGACCGTCAGGTCATCCCGGCGACCGAATTGCCGGCGTTCGGGAAGCACAAGTTCCAGATCCCGTTCGACGCGACTGGCAAGAAATGGGTCCGCTTCGCGGTGTGGGATTCGGCCGGCAACGGCGCGTTCGTGCAGCCGATCAAGCTGACGACGCCGCAAACGACGACGGCGGGCGGTCAGCGTTAGATTGCCTCTGGCCAATCCAGAAATTTGGGATCGCGATCGGGTCATCGAAAAACGGCGTCAGATTCGCTCAACAGAAGTCGCGCGTTGCCCTATAGTCCACGCACACATCCGGGAGATCGAGATATGCATCATGTTCGGTCGACGATCCTGGTAGGGGCTTTCGCCATCCTGGTCACGGGGATCGCGCCAGACCGCGTCTGGGCGCAATCCGCACAATCGGCAGAGCATGGTCGGCAAGGTCACCGACGAATCGGGCGGTGCGTTGCCGGGCGTGACGGTCACACTCAAGAGTCCGCAACTGCAAGTTCCGCAGCTCAGCACGATCACCGGCTCGGACGGCGACTATCGCATCCTCGATCTGCCGGTCCGGCACCTACTCCGTGCAGTTCGAGCTCCAGGGCTTTCAGATCGGCCTCTACACCGACATCCGCCTGACGGTCGGCCTCGGCCGGCCGCGTCGACGGCGTGCTGAAGATCGGCGCCATCTCCGAGACGGTGCAGGTGACCGGTCTGCAGCCCGGTCGTCGACACGGTCCACACGACCGGCAACACGACGCTGGTGCAGGATCAGCTGCGCTCCATCCCGATGGGCGGCACGATGCAGGAGATGCTGCCGCTCGCCGCCGGCGTCACGCATGCAGGACAAGCCGGACGTCGGCGACAGCAACCTCGCCAGCCGCTCGGCGATCGTCACCTACGGCGTCGTCCTGCAGACCACGCTCGACGTCGAAGGCATCAACACGGTGACCGATCACGCCGCCAACACCGCGGTCTACTTCAACTCGTTCTCGCTCGAGGAAGTGCAGTTCAAGACGAGCGGCAACAACGCCGAGATCGGGTTCCCGGGCGTCGCGCAGGTGGCGGTCCTCAAGTCGGGCAGCAACAGCTTCCACGGCAACGGCCACGGCGGCTATGAGAATCCGAACTGGCAGAACAGCAACGTCACGCCGGAGCTCGCCGCGCAGGGCATCAGGACGACGAATCCGATCACCGATCCCGGATTCTACGAGTACATCTTCGACCTCGGCGGCCGCGTGGTGAAGGACAAGCTGTGGTTCTACGGCGCGCACAGCAATCAGGCCGTGGACCAGGGTCAGGTGGGATTCGTCGCGCGCGCCAAACGCCGACGGCTGCTGGTTCGTCACCTGCGGCGGCACGACGCCGGCCACCTACCACGAGTCTTCCGATGTTCTGCGGCGAAGGTGTCGTATCAGCTGTCGTCGAACACGAAGCTGATCGCGACCGACATGTACGCGGTCAAGCATCTGTCGCAGAACGGCGGCACCACGATGATCCCGCTGCCGTCCAGCCGCTTCCAGCGCCAGCCGCAGCAGGTGTGGAAGGGTGAGATCCAGACGCGCCAACAACCAGACTGCTGCTCGACGCGCTCGTTCGGCTACGGCGGCTACCACGTCCATTACATCGACCAGCCCGCATCGAACACCGATCGGCTTTCCGGACGGCACCGACGTCGCCGGGCAATCCGACCAGCCGCGAGTTGAGCAGCGGCCTGCGCTACGGGCCGGCGATCAACCCTGAGGACCGCCCGCAGAACCGCGTACGAGGGGAAGGCGATCCTGACCTACCTGCCCAGAGAATCGCACCTCGGCGGTACCCACGAGCTGAAGTTCGGCACGACGCTCGACTGGGAAAACGCCGGCACGAGAATCCTGCAGGACAAGGTGTCTGGCGACTACGATGCTGCAGTTCAACCGCGGCGTGCCGGCGCAGATCGTGGTCTACAACTATCCGTTCGCGAGCTCGATCAACAACCTGCACAGCCAGGCCGTCTACTTCACCGACACCTTCAGCCTCGACCGCGTGCACCATCAACGCCGGTGTCCGCTGGGAGCGCTACCACAATTACTACCCGGAGCAGACGAAGGAGGCCGGCCAGTTCGCGGCGCTCTTCCCGGCCAAGACGTATCCCGAAGCAGGACGTGCTGACCTGGATCGACACGGTGCCGCGAGTGGGCGCCGCGTGGGATGTCACCGGCAACGGCAAGACCGTCGCGAAGGCATCGTGCGGCATGTTCGGCGACACGATGGGGATCTCTACGCCAACGCGTTCAACCCGAACGCCACCGCGTCACAGACCTATGCGTGGGCCGGTCCGTGCGTGACGACTCCGATAAGAACAACACGTTCAACAACGCGAGCTGCGACGTCGATGCGGCGTTCCTCGCCTCGCTGCCCTCGCGCACGCCGCTGAGCGCGACGGGCGGGATCAACTCGCGGATCAATCCCGATCTGAATCAGAACAAGACCTATGAGGCGTCGGCGCGCATTGAGCGGGAGCTCATTCCGAACGTGGCGCTGAGCGGCGGCTGGGTGTACCACCGCATCAACAACCTCTACTTCAACACGCAGATCAACCGGCCGTACGACGAGTGGGTGCCGGCGACGCCGGCGACGCCGTTCCTCGATCAGAACGGCCAGCCGGTGACCAGTGCACGTATCCAGCGTCGCTCGTCGGCTCGTCCTTCAACCTGCTGCAGGGCGCCAACGTCCTCGATGGCCGTCCGGACGTGTTCCACAGCCTCGAAGTGGCCGCGACGAAGCGCTACTCGAACAAGTGGACCGGCTCGACGTCGTTCTGGATGACCAAGAACCACTTCTGGCTCACGACCGGCGGCAACAACGGGCGCGTCCGCAAAGCCCGAACGACGACCGATTCCCGATCAACGACCAGTGGGACTGGGAAGCGCGCGCGAACGGCACGCACCGGCTGCCGTTCGACATCAACGTGACCGGTTCGTATCGTGCGCAGTCCGGTCAGTGGGGGCAGCGGACGCAGGTGTTCACCGGCGCCGCGCTGCGGCAGGGTTCGACGACGCTGCGCATGGGTCAGTGCGGCGAGTTCCGTTCGAACACCGTGCAGCTGATCAACTTCCGGTTGAACAAGACGATCGCCATGACGGCGAGCCGCCGGTTCTCGCTGGACTTCCAGGTGTTCAACCTGGTCAACGCCAGCGCGGTGACGGCCACGAACTACCAGACCGGTTCGCAGTTCGGCCAGGTCACAGACATCGTGTCCGGCCGCGTCTATCGCGTCGGCGTCGGCTTCCAGTTCTAAGAACTGGGATCTTCGATTCGGGACTCGGGATTCGGGATTCGGCTGGGGACTCAGGACTCGATGGAGCTCGCGGCCGCGATCCGGGCTACGCGAGTGGGACATCAAATCCCGAATCCCAAATCCCAAATCAATCCGAATCCCGGCACGCCTCACAGACCCGCCATAGTTAAATAGCGCTTCTGATGCCCTGGCGGCGGCGTCTGTTCCTCCTGCTCTATGCGGCGTCCGGCGCAGCCGCGCTCGTCTACGAGATCGCCTGGACTCGGCCCTCACGCCCAGATCGGCCACACCGTGGCGGCGGTGAGCACGGTCCTCGCCGCGTTCATGGGCGGCCTGGCTCGGATCGTGGCTCGGCGGGCGCTTCGACGCCGGCGGTGCCGCGACGATCGTCGAGTCCCGCCGTCATCCGCCTTCGTGCCTACGCCGCGTGTGAAGCGGCAATCGGCATCATCGCAATCGTGCTGCCGGCGATGCTCGCGGCGTTCGTGCCGCTCCTCGCGTGGGCGTACACGATGGGCTGACCCCGGCGACATTCGGCGCCGTGCGCGTGGTGCTCGCCGTGGCGCTCCTCGCCGTGCCGGCGACCGCAATGGGCGCGACGTTTCCGATCGCGGTCAGCTGGTTCGCCGGCGGCACGGCGGACGCCGGGCAGCTGTGATGCGGCGAACACCGCCGGGGCCGCTGTCGGCGCGCTCGCCACCGGCTTCTGGCTCATCCCTTCGATTGGGTTGCGCGGGACGACGTGGTTCGGCGTCAGGCTGAATGTCACCGCGGCGTGTGGCGCGCTCTGGCTGGCGTCGCGGTCAACAACGAGCGAATCCAAAGCCGGCGATCGTGACGCCGACACTCGTAGCGCGGGCCTTCAGGCCCGCGGGCAGCGGGTCGCGAGGCCGCGCGCGCGAAAGCCGTCCTCGAACACGGCGCGCCCTGCCGCTCGATCGCGGCGTCGCCGCCGATGCCGCGCATTGCGACCGCGGCGGCCGCCATCTCGGGGTGTGTTGCACTCGTCTACGAGATAGCCTGACGCGCCTCCTCGTGCTCGTGATCGGTCCGACGACTTACGCGTTCACGATCGGTCGTCGCCTCGTTCATCTTCGGTCTCGGCGATCGGCGCCGCGGCGGGCGCGCGCGTGGCGCACCGTTCGCCGCAGCCGGCGGCGTGGTCTCGGCGTGATGCTCGTCGTCACGGGCGCTCGGCGCCTCGGTCGCGGGGTGGTTTGCGGCGTCGCGCCTGCCGCTCGTCGTCGCCGCGCAGGTCGCGAATCCCGACGCGGCCTTCGCCGGCGTCGTCACGCGGCAGGCGATCGGGATCGGCCTGCTGCTGCTGCCGATGACCTGTGCGCTCGGCGCGCGCGTTTCCCTGGCGCTCGCGGTTCAATCGGGCACCGGCGTCACTGGGGATCGGCACAACATCGCGCGCGCGATGCCGGGCGCGAGTAGTACGCCTGAACACGCTCGGAGCGATCACCGGTTCGCTTCGTCGGCGGCTTCGCGCTGCTGCCGGCACTCGGGCTCGAGGACACGTTTCGGCGCGGTTGCGGCGGTCGGCATCCTCGCGGCGCTCGGCATCTGGATCGCGGTCGCGCGGTCGCACGCGCGGCGTCGCGTCGCGGCGATGGCGGGCGCGATCGCCGCCGCTGCGGCCATCGTCGTGTTCCTGCCGGGCGATGGGATCAAAGGCTGCTGGCGAGCGGCGCCTACAGCATGCGCACCCTACATCCGGCTCGACGACCTCGAGACCGAACTGCGCTCGTGGCGGCTCCTGTACTACGCGGACGGCGCCGCGGCGACGGTCGCCGTCCGCGAGTTTGCCGGCATGCGATCGCTGGCCATCGACGGGAAGGTGGACGCTTCGAACATGGGCGACATGCTGACGCAGCGACTGCTCGGCCTGCTGCCCGTCCTGCTGCATCGCGACGCGCAGGACATCTGCATCATCGGGCTCGGCAGCGGCGTCACCGTCGCATCGGCGCTGGCGCCGGGCACCGTCCGCAGCGCCGACGTCGTCGAGATCTCGCCGGAAGTGGTCGACGGCGTCGTCGTTCTTCGAGCGCGAGAACGGCGGCGTCGCTCGGCGCGCCTGGCGTACGGCTCATCGTCGGCGACGGCCGATCGCATCTGCTGCTGACGACTCGCGCGCTACGACGTGATCGTCTCGGAACCGTCGAACCCGTGGATGGCCGGCATTGCGGCGCTGTTCACGCGCGAGTTCTTCGAAGCGGCGCGCGCGCGGCTGAAACCGGACGGCGTCATCTGTCAATGGGCTCACACCTACGACATGCGTCCCGACGATCTGCGGTCGATCGTGCGGACGTTCGCCTCGGTGTTCCCGGAAGCGACGATGTGGCTGGTGGGCGAGGGCGACTTGCTGCTTGTTGGCACCAATGGCGGCGCGATCGATCTTGCCGGGCTGAGCGGGCGCGCGGCGCGCGGAAGCACGGCGGCGGCGCTGAAAGACGTCGCTGTTCCGGATGGCGCCGCGCCATTCGCCCTGCTATCGATGTTCGCCGGCGGTGCGGCCGAACTGAAGCAATGGCGGAGATGCGCCGATTCAGCACGACGATCGCATGGCGCTCGAGTTCTCGGCGCCGCGCGCGATCTATGGCCGGATGACGGACGAAAACGCGAACGCGCTCCGTGCGCTCGCGGCCGGCGCGCGCGTCCCGGCGGTGCAGGCCGCGATCGAGCGGGCCACCGACGCGAGCTGGACCGCCGCCGGCGCGATGCAGCTCAAGGCGGACGCGCATGCGCGATCGCCTACGAGCACTTCAAGCGCGCCGTCCGGATCAATAGCCGCAACGCGGACGCGCTCAGCGGGCTCACCGACGCCGCCGCCGGCGCGCGGCGGCAGGACGACGCGCGCACCTGGCTGCAGTCGCTGGCGAACGCAGCGGGCAACGCGAGCGTCCGCGTCGAGCTGTCGCGACTGCTTGCCGCGTCGGGCAACGTCGATCAAGCGGTTGCGACGGCCGAGGAGGCGGTGCGGCTGGCGCCCGACGATGCCCGAGCCGGCGAGCAGCTCGCGTCGGTGCTCGCCGACGCCGGCGACGGCGCGCGCCTTGGACCGCTGGCCGAGCGGCTCGTGTCGCGATTCCCCGGGCGCGACAAGCCACGCTTCTATCGCGCGACCGCGCTGTTCCTCGTCGGCCGCACGCAGGAGGCGATCGCCGAGGCGCGGCAACTTGCGGCGCGCAACGCAACGGACGGACGCACGCAGAACCTGCTCGGCGCGGCGTGCGCGACCGCCGGACTCGGCACGTGCGCGTCCGACGCGTTCCAGGCCGCGCTCGCGGCCAATCCGCGCGATCCCGTCACGTACGTCAACATCGGCGTCTACCGTCTGCAGTCCGGGGATCCCGCTGGGGCGATCGAGGCGTTTTCTGCGGCGGTGACGCTCGATCGATCGTCGACCGCGGCGAGGCAGGGTCTGGCCGAAGCGCGCGCCGCCCTCGCCGGAGGGCGGTAGTGCTTGCCTTCGAGCTACCGGCATTCTGCAGGCGCTGGCGTTATCCTACGTCACGCCGTGCCGCGAGCGATCTTCGACCGATTGCGCGTCTTTGTCAGCTCCAGCATGGATGAACTCGCCCTCTGGAACGGCTCGCTGTGAAAGAGGCGCTCCAGGCGCTCGAGGTCGAGGCGTGGGTTTTCGAGCAGGACGCCGGTGCGCGCCCTGGCAGCGCGGAACGCACGTACCACGAAGAACTGGAGAGAGCCGATCTGTGCACTCGGCATGTTCGGGTTTCGGCTGGGTCGTTACACCCGTGAGGAGTTCGATCGAGCACGCACTCTGCGGAAGGATTGCCTCGTCTACGTGAAAGGACGATCGCACGACGACGGGCGCGAGCCAGAGCTTCAGACATTCCTCGAACGCATCGGGCACGTTACCGAAGGTCTCACGATCTGCTACTTCGGATCAGCCAGCGATTTGTGCGAACACGTCAAAGGCGACGTCGCACGCTGGCAGGTCGAGGAGATACGCCGAAGAGAGGGCCAATGGAAACGCGTGCCCGCTGTCACATCTGATGCCGGCGAAAGCCGCGCGCTCGCAAGTCTCGCTGGCAAGGTTCGTCATTTCTGGATCGACGGCGTGCTCGCCACGTCTATTCAGGATGACGCACCTATGCCGACTCCCAAAGAGACCCGGCCGGATGCGGTGTCAAGCCCGTGGGAACGCATACTCGAGTTACCGGATCAGACCCGGAGGACCGTTCCCGCTGACCAACCTCTCGAGGACGTTTTCTACAGCGTCGGTGGCTCGCTGCTTGTGCTCGGCGCGCCGGGGTCGGGAAAGACAATCACGCTCACCCAACTTGCCAAACGTCTTCTGGACCGCTCGGAATACCGTCCAGAGGACCCAGTTCCCGTCATCTTCAACCTCTCGACCTGGAGCGAGTGGAGCGGCTCACTGGAGGAGTGGCTGGTATCGAGCTGGCATCGAAGTATCAGGTTCCGACTCGCGTCGGGCGCGCATGGTTGCAGAACCAACGTCTGCTCCCGATGCTCGATGGTCTCGATGAAGTGGAGTCGGCTGAGACGGGTGGACTGTGTCCGCGCGACCGACGAAGCTCGCGAAGACAGTCGGCGTTCCCGGCATCGTGGTGTGCTGCCGTCTGGACGAGTTCACCGCCCTTCCCGTGCGTCTATCGCTGGGCGGCGCGATCTGCATCGAGCCGCTCGCGCCTGAGCAGGTGCTGTCGTCACGTGACAAGCGCAGGTCAGCGCTCTTCGGGGTTGGCCGAGGCGCTCGCGCGTGAACCGGCACTGACCGAGCTGGCCCGAACGCCCCTGATGCTCGACATCATGGTTCGCACGTTTCGCGACCGCTCATTGGATTCACGTGCCGCCACCACCATCGAACGATCGCGACGCTACGTGTTCGACGCTTACATCGAGCGGATGTTCACCAGAGGCTCGGCGCGAGTGGCCCGGCATTCGAAGCAACGGATTGTCCGGTTGCCTCGAGTGGATCGCCGCGGAGATGCGCGGCCGCAGACAGTCGATCTTTCTGATCGAGGAACTGCAACCCTCGGCGCTACGGGTGCGTTGGCAACGCGCGATTCACGTGCTGGTGTCCCGGTTCGCCGCTGGATTGGCTTTCTCACTGCTCCTCGGATTCTCAATCTCGATTGGTGTTTGGGCCGTATCTGGCGCAAAGGACGCCTCGCAGACGTGTTGAGGGGACAGATGCTGCCATGGTTCGCCGGAGGGCCACTGTTTGCGCTGATACTCGGCCTCCTCGATTTCGGCTGCCTGGAGTGGCGGCGCACGACGACGCCCCGAAAAACCACTTCGATACCTGGGCATAGCCATACCGGCGGTGGCGTTTTGCGCGGCGTCACTGACGGCCATTCAGCTGACAGACACTCCCGATCGAGACGTCATCGCTCCAACGATGTTCATACTCGGAGGGCGGCAGTGAGCGTGATCTGGGGCAACCGCTGGCGTCGTCAGACGTTGTTTCGCGACATCGGTGCCCGTCGAGTCGCTCACCTGGTACCTGGCGCAGTGCAAGATTGGGTTGCGGCATCACGGGCTCGCCGCAGGGCGCTGCTGTGGGCGCCTTCATGCTCGCAAGTATGTCCCCGCTCGCCGATCAGCGAAACAGTCCTCGTGCCGCGAGATCCTGACCATCACAACATTCACCTTCGGAACGGTCGGGATGCTCGCAGGCGGCGTGAAGACGGGTCTCCTTGAAAGAAGCGCGGCCAAACGAGGGATGATCCTCTCCCTGAGAAACGCCGCAAATCTGTTTCCATGGAGGCACGATCACCATCACGCTTGCGGCCGTCGCAATCTTCGCGTGTGGAACCGGTCTCGCGATGTTCATCTTTCCAGACAGCCGTTCACAAATACCGGAGCCGCTTGGTCTGTCACTGGGCGCCGCAAGGATAGGTCTTGCGGCCGGGCTCTTCACCGGAACGTGCGCGGCGCTTTGCTTCGGAGGGCTGGAACTAATTCACCACGGCGTGCTTCGCCTGACTCTGCGAATCGCTCAAGGGGTCCCGATTCGACTGGGACACACGCTCTGATCAAGCTCCGGGAACTCATTCTGGTGCGAAACGTGGGCGCCGGTTACATCTTCCTCCACCGCCTGCTGCTCGAGCACTTTGCAGAACGTGTGACGTCAGGCGAACGCGACGCGGCGTAGCGCGCCGGCCACAGTCATGAACGACGGCCACGTGCCTGAACAATCGGCGGCCGGTCACCTCCCGACCATCCGGCAGCGCGCGCCTGCCTCGGCGTCCGCGCCCGCTCTTGTCGCGACACTCTGCGTCCTGATCTCGCTGTCCGTGCCGCGAAGTGCGCTCGCACAGCGAGAACTGCACTGGCGCCGGCTCCAGGTCGAGGCGCGGCTGGGCGCCGATGGCGGTCTGCATGTTGTCGAGACCCACACGATGGTCTTCACCGGAGACTGGAACGGCGGTGAGCGCCGGTTCAAGATCCGTCCGCAGCAGTCGCTGTCGTTGACGCGGATCTCGCGCCAGGACGGAGGCACGTGGCGCGATCTGAATCTGAGCTCGGCGCTCGAGCACGTCGACGAGCGCGTGGACCGACCGCGAGACGATGCGCTGGCGCAGCCGGCTGCGAACCGACCCGCCGTTCGCGAATACCGCGATCACCTACGCGCTGGAATACGACCTGCTGGGCGTCCTGGTCACGAACGGCGACGGCTACCAGCTCGATCATGATTTCGCGTTTCCCGATCGCCCCGGACCGGTTTACGACTTCGAGCTCAGCCTCGACCTCGACCCGGTGTGGCAGCCGTCCACCACGGTTCGCCGCGTCTACACGGCGTCGGGACTTCGCCCGGGCAGCGGCTTCGTCCTGACCATTCCGCTCCGTTACATGGGCGCCGGGCTGCCGATGACGCGCACGGTCAGGACTTTGCGCGGCATCGCCCTGCCGGCGTCGATTGTGCTGGCGGCGACCGTGCTCGCGATGCTGGGGTTCGTGCGGCGAGGACTTATACGGCCGCTTTATGCCGGTGCCCACCGAGGCCGTCGACAGCGCGTGGATCGCCGCGAACATTCTGAAGTATCCGGCGGAAGTCGTCGGCGCTGCCTGGGATGAAAACATCGGGACGCCGGAAGTGGTCGCCCTCGTCGCGCGGATGGTCGGCGAAGGAAAGCTGGAGAGCCGCGTGAGCGTGACCGGCGGCCGCAGTGGATCGATGACGCTGCGTCTGAAGGTGAATCGATCGACGCTCACGGGCTACGAGCGAACGCTCGTCGACGCGCTGTTCTTCGACGACCGCAGCGAGACCAGCACCACAGAGGTGAGGGAACGCTACCGCGACGCCGGATTCGATCCCGCGAAAGCGATCCGGCCCCACCTCGAAGCGCATGTCCTGATGATGATGGCGCGCGCGACGTGCCGTCGCTTGATCGGCATCGTGCCGCTCTGCGTGGTTTCTCATCTCGATCGTCCTGCTGGCGATCGCTCGGTACCGAGGCGACGCCGACGGCGACACCGTGCTGTGGCTCTGCGCTGTCGGGTTGATCGCAGCGGCCGCCGCTCGGGCGGGCGGTCTGCTGTTTCGCGCGCGAATGGACTGGGGCCGCCGCGCCGCCCTGCTGTGTTTCGTGCCTGCGCTGGCGGTCGCGGCTTACTCGTCGTGGTTCTTCTGGTCGGGCGTCGGTCCCGGCGCCGACGACCCATCGTTGCTCCTGCAGGCGGCCGTCGTCTCACTATCGTTGTGGGTGACTTACTCGACGATCAGAGGTTCGCGATCTCGGCCGACGCGGGCGGCGATAGCGATTCGCAAGAACCTGACGGCCGCGCGCCAGTTCTTCAGCGCTGAGCTCGAGCTCGCGCAGCCGGCGCTCCGCGATGAATGGTATCCGTGGATCCTCGCGTTCGGACTCGGCAAGCAGGTCGATGCCTGGTCGGCGACGCGTGCGCCCGCCACGATCGTCGATCGTGCAGAGCTCGGCCACGAGTCCGAACCCTCGTCCGGTTCCGCGTCGCCGTCGCCCTCGTCGCCGTCGGAGAACTGGACCGGGTTTGGCGGAGGCGGTTCCGGCGGCGCTGGCGCCGGCGCGAGCTGGTCGATGGCGGCCGCGGAGCTGGCCGGCGCGATGTCGGCCACGTCAGCGAGCGCCTCCGACAGTTCGTCGAGCGGATCCTCCGGCAGCAGTTGGTCCGGCAGCGATTCGTCCGGCGGCGGCTCCTCGAGCGGCGGTTCGTCCGGCGGCGGTGGTGGCGGCGGCTGGTGAAACGCCATCATCACGTTTCAGCAGGCACGGGTGAATCAGAACGTGCACTCGAGGCCGACCAGGGGCAGTCGCGCGGTCCGCGAGCCCCTTCCCCCGATGTTGAATCGCACATTGAAGTTGGCGAGCAAGCCTTCGCGCAGCGCGAATTTCAGACCGGCGCTGCCGTTGCTGATCCAATAGGATGTGGACAGGAAGGTAAGGTCCTGGAAGACGCCGGACCCGAGGGGCCCGCTCACGGTGAGTGGCGTGATTGCGAGCTGAGGCGAACTCCGAACACGGTCTGCAAGGAAATCGAACGCAACGCTCAGACGTTCGTTGATCCCCGAGTCGACGCCCCAGGCAAACATGATGCGATCCGGGAGGTCGGCTTTCACCTGGGTCGTGACGTCACCCGCAAGGACACTTTGTCCGTTCCACTGGTATCCGAGATTGAGGTGGGGCGACACATGCTTGTACGAAAATGACAGCACGGCGAATGGTTTGACGCCCCAGGCGCCGGACCCGAGGAGATCCTCCTCATCCCCGCCTCGGGAGGCGCACTTCGGCGCCTGCGGCGATCGCGTTCGAGCCGCGTCGCATCACAGTTCCCTTTGCGCGCAAGAGAATATCTCCGAGGCCCGTCGCAGTGCCGTTCGCGGAGAAGTCGCGGCGATCGCCAATCCCCCGGGAATCGTCGGATCCTCAAAAATGAGCGGCGCTTTCCCGCGTCGTCCTGAAGCGGTGAATGACTGCGGTCGATGTTACGGTCCAGGCGAGTGCTGACGATCGGAATCGCGACGGACGCGTCGAGCCGATCGGCTATTCCGAACGTCACCAGGCCCGTGAACTGACTGACGCTGAGTTTCAACGAATTGTCGGTGTCGACAACGTCGGCACGTAGACCACCGAGCTGGGCATCGTCGTGCTTGAAGACCGCGGGCACGTGTCCCAAGCTGATGCCGTCCAGCGAGTCGAACGAATACACCCTGAACGTTGTAGCCGAACAGCGTCTTACCCCGACCGATGGTCTCGGCACGCTCGGTGAGAATCGGCCCGAAACTCTGCGTTGAACGGATGAACGTGCCCGTGTTCTCATCGAAACGGCACGTGAAGCCGGACGCTGGCGAAGGCAGGGGCAGGCCGGACAACTGGCTGGCGATCGCGATGTTCAGCCGGCTGATGTCGCTCTGGAAAGAGCTGTTGAAATGGGCCGAGTGCGTCGTTCCGTCCAGGACGTAGACATCGCTGTCGACGATGAGCCCGCGCGGGCCGAACATATTCTCGATCAGCGTCGAGAGTTTTAGTGTGCCTGCGTTCGTTCTGCGCGTAGACCGACGGCGAAGCGGCTGCAAGAACGAGAGACGAGCATGAACGAAAACTGACGCCGAACCAGGGAAATCACAGAGGGGCATGATCACTCACTCGTGCGACGTACGCGCTCGATCAGCCACGCATCGCCGCTGCGACGCAGCGTCAGTGTGGTTTTCGTCGAACGAGACAACCGGAGGCCGTCCCGTGTCTCGACGGAGTAAGTTCGTAAACCTGCGACCGTCGACGTGTCGCCGTTGATGGCTGATTTGCGGATCGTTGAACGCCGCCTTCACGCTCCGGGCGTTGCCGAACTCGGCCTGAATCGCCCGCTCCTGGCTGCCGGCGAGCGACGGCCAGACGCGCTTGAGATCCGCCACGCTCCGATTTTCCAGTCCTCGCACTGACTGCGCGATCACCGGTCTGACGGCGTTTTGCGCGTCGATCGCACGCGGCACTGCGCACGCTGACGCTGCCGCTGGCGCTGGCGCTGGCGTTGGCGCTGACGCTGCCGTCGCGTTGGCGCTGGTGCTGGCGCTGGCGCTGGCGTTGGCGCTGGCGCTGGCGCTGCGCGCTGGCGCTGGCGCTGACGCTGGCGTTGGCGCTGGCGCTGGCGTTGGCGCTGGCGCTGACGCTGGCGCTGGCGTGCTGGCGCTGGGTGCTGGCGTTGGCGCCGCGCTGGCGCTGGCGCTGGCGCTGGAGGCGATTCAACGCGGACGGTCCCAGCCGGCGGCGCTGAGGCTTCGCGGGCTCCGCAGGCGATGGAGGCACGGCGTCGGCGCGCTGGCAACAGGCCGGTCCCGAGCGACGGCCTTCAGACGCGCTTCGGCCCCGGCCAGCCGGAAGATTCCGTTGGTTTCCACCAGTCGTCCCCGCCGCGTCGATCAGGTCGTCCCGATTTTGAAAGCCCAGCGCTCGGCGCTGGAGGGCAACGGCCGTCTGAACGCATCCGCTCGCCAGATTTGAGCATCTGCAGCTTCGGCCAATGCGCGCGTCTTACCCACTCTGACGACCGCCTCCTGAATGCCCCGCGCCGCGGCCCCAGATCTGCGATCGGGCATCGTCCCTTTGTCGACGTGGGAGCGGCGCGGCAGCCGCAGAAGACGCCTGGTCGCGGACGCGGGAGTACGGGTTTGCGGTTGCTGCCGGCTGGGCGGGCATGAGCGGTTCCGCTGCTCGTTTGGCCGGTGCAGGATCCGGCAGACGGGTTGTCCGGTCGAGCAGGAGACACGCGCAACGCCCTGAGTGGACACCGGCACCGGAACTGACGCGCCAGGTTGTTGCACTGGCGGCGGCACGCGGTGCTGTGAGCGGTTCCCGAGCTTGCCCAGCCGCCTCACGATCGGCGAGACGGTCCTCAGATGATGGAATCGGACTGGCGGGACGCCTGAATAAGGCACCGGCGCCGGTGCGAGCGCCGCTGCAGGGTGCCGCCTCCGCCCCAGACGGTGGAGCGTCCGCTGTTGCCGCTTCCGTGTCGCTCTTCGGTCTGCCACGACCGACGGCTAGCGTTGCGCCGCCGGCGGCGAATTCGGCACTGCGAACGCGGTTCCACGGCAGGCGCGGTCGCCGGCGCTTCCAGCGCAGCGGCGGGAGCGAGCGGTAGCTAGCTGGAAGGCGCGAGCGCTTCCGCGGCAGCGGCAGATGCGTGCGCCTCCCAGCGGCGACGGGCGCGAAAGTCGACGGAGAGACGGGTGCCTGCGGGTTCCGGGCGGAGCGCGGACGAGCGAAGTTCCGGCGCGGGCATGGCGCGCGGAGACGGTATCGAACCGCCGCTGCCGCCTGTGTCGCGGCAACCGAATCGAGTCGCCCTGGTTCCGATGACTCGCGAATCGTCCGCGCGGTTCAGGATCGGCCGACCGGCGCGATGCTGTCTCTCTCTGGCACTGCCCCGACGCTGGGGCGATCGTTCGCGTTCGGCGCTTTCGATGTCGGGACCGGGCTCGCTGGCAGTGGCACATCAGGCTGGCGATCCATTCCGTCGTCATCGAGCGCGATGAGCGCCGGCACGACGACCACGACGCCGAGTCCCGCAATCGTCGTCCAGAGCGACACCGTCCAGAGCGGTCGCCACCTGACTTCCAATCAGCAATCGCACGCGTGAACCGTCCGGAAAGCATGCGGATCCCCGCTTCGAATGAACGCGTGGAGGCCAATTGAGATGCCCGGAACCGTCGAGCGTCGCCTACGGGGAGGCGCCGACTTATGTACCAGTAGTCAGAACTTCTTCGAGGTCGAGCGATCCCACACTCGACGTGTGCGGAACCGCCCCCAGCGTTTTTAACGAAAAACAGACGAACGCGATCATCAACGGCCAGTCTATCCCGGGGAGCCGATCCTGAACGAGAATCCGAGCGCGGCAACCTCGTGCGCCAGCTTCCCGCGTATTCTCCGAACGAGGCCCGGCTCTATCTATGCGCAAATGGGGCCCTCACATTCTTCTAATCGCTCCCGCGGCTTCCGGCGCAAACCGATCGCGACGCGCGGCTCCAGAATGCCGTTGGGCGAGTCGGCGATTTCGGAGAGCGCGAGACCACGATCCTTCTGTCACCCTGCGCCAATAACTGACTATGGAAGACGGTAGACAACGAAACCTTCTCGGCAAGGCACGTGCTGCCTCCGCACACGCGGGTTTCAGTCTCGAGCTGCGCTGCGCCTCAGGTGGATCCCGCACTGGATTCGGCGACAACGGCTTCGGCGCTGTCGAGGCTGGACGGGCTGGAACAGGGGACCGAGAACGGGTGTTATGCGAGTCGCAAGAGCGGCCCTCGTGTTTCCTATTTTTACGAGGAGTGATGACATGGCCATTCGGACGCGCCCCACCCGACGGGAAGTTCTCGTCGGCATCGCCAGTGGCGCCGCACTTGTCGTTGCTTGGCCGACAAGGTTCGCGGCGGCGACGGACGCGCCCGCCACTCGGCCCGGTCACCCGTGGACGAATTCATGGACCTGTCTCGGGTGCTCACCGATGACGTGGCCGACCTCCGCGATGCAGGTCGGGCGCTCAGCACCAAGCCGCGTTGGACCCCGCCGCGCTGCGGCGCTCGTTCAGGCGACCGTTCGCGCCGGGAATCCTCCGGACACGTTCAACGACGTGCTCCGGCTCCGGCGCGCTCAACGATCCGTTGAACGCGGCGACGGCGCAGCAGATCCTCGACCTACTGGTACTCCGGGCTGGTCGGCGACCGCACCGCGGACTACCTGGAGCGCTCGCCTGGATCGACGCTCGGGCTTCGCGGTGCCCGCCAGCACCAAGATCGGTTTCCCGAAGTGGGAGGAGCGGCCATGATCTCGCACCGATGTCGTCGTCGTCGGCTCGGGTGTGGCGGGTGCCTCGTCGGCTGGCAACTCGCCAAGGCGGGGCCGCCGTGACGATCCTGGAAGCGGGACCGCCCATCGACCGGGATGCGGCCGTGGAGGTGTTCCGGGCGGCGACGGCGAAGGTTCCCGAGTCGCCGTACCCGAACACCGCGTGGGCACCGCGTCCGTCGGTGCTCGAGATCGGCATTCCGGGCACCGGGCTACTTCGTGCAGGAGGGGCCGGACATTCGGCTCCACCTACGAGCGGATCGTCGGGGGCACGACGTGGCATTGGCTGGGGTCGTGCCCGCGCCTGCTGCCATCCGACTTCCAGATGAAAACGCTGTTCGGGGTCGGCGTGGACTGGCCGATCAGCTACGCCGACCTGGAGCCGTGGTACGTCAAGGCCGAGCACGCGATCGGCGTCGCCGGCGACGACCGTTCCGACCAGGGTTCGCCGCGCTCGGCGGGCTTTCCGATGCCGGCCGTGCCGCACGTCCTATCTGGACAAGGTTGATCGACGCGGCGGCGCGGCGCATCGGGCTGCGTGTGGAGGCGACGCCGCAGGCCCGCAACACCGAGACGTTCAACGACCGGCACCACTGCGTCGGCAATAGCAACTGCATTCCGATCTGCCCGATCGGCGCGAAGTACGACGCGCTGATCCATTTGAATCTGGCCAGGGAGAAGCGGCGCCCGGGTGATCCCGAACGCGGTCGTCCACGACATCCTGCTCAACGCGGACGGCACCGCCAGCGGCGTCGTTTACCGGCGACCCGACAGCACCGACGAGACGGTGCTGGCGCGCGGGGTAGTGCTCGCCGCGAACGCGCATCGAGACGCCGAAGATCCTGCTCATGTCCGACGGCCGGCCGTGGCGTCGCCAACTCCTCCGATCATGGTGGGTCGGAACCTGATGGACCACCCGATCCAGCTGTCGTGGGCGCTGTCCGGTGAGCCGGTGTTCCCGCAACGTGGGCCGCTGTCCACGGCGGGCATCGAGACGACCCGGCAGGCAGCGACACGGAATCGGCTGTCGGCGTTCCGGGTCGAGGTCGGCAACGATGGCTGGCGGTTCCCGATCGGTGATCCGACCTTCGAGTTCGGACACGAAGCCAACGGCACGTTCGTGCAGCTGCGCGAGGGCGGCAAGGCGCTCGCGCGATCGCTGGCGCGATCACGTGTCGAAGGAGATCCGGTTCCGGGTCGCTGATGGAGCAGTTGCCCAACCCGGAACAACCGCGATCACGCCGGCGTTCGACCATCTGGACGCCATCGGGTTGCCCCGCCCGCGGATCGCGTTCACGGTCGGCACGTACGTGCGGGACGGCATGGCCGCGGCGAAGGACGTTGCACGAGCGGCTGTTCACCGGAGTTGCGGGCCACCGAACGGAACCACTCCGACATCGCGTTCGGCGCCAGGTCACCTGATCGGCACGACGGCGATGGGTGCCGACCCGACGCGGTCGGTCGTGAACGGCGATGGCCGCGCGCGACGTGTCGAACCTGTTCGTGGCGGGAGTTCGGTGTTCCCGACGTGAGGGACGGCGAACCCGACGTTGACGCTGGCGGCGCTGGCGCTACGCACGGCGGACGTGCTGCGCCGTAACCTGAGCCAACTTCCGGTGGTCTGATCGCGCTCAGCGCCGGAAAAATGACCGACACGCTGCTCCGCCGATCAGAATCGAAACAACGGCGTAACCACCTCGTGCAATGAGGCCGTGCCGTGAGAACCATGTGACGAACACGGAGCCAGCTCGACTGCGAACTCTCGCGCGTTGTCTCTTCTTCCTCGTCGCCGTCGCGTCAGAACGCGGCGGCAACAACCTCCAGCAGGATTCAGAGAAACCATCGTCACGAACGGGATCTCGAACGCGACGGCGATTGCAGTTCGCACCGGACGGCCGTCTGTTCGTATGCGAGCAGACCGGCAACCTGCGCGCGTGATCAAGAACGGCGCGCTGCTGCCGACGCCGTTCGTGTCGCTGACCGTGGACTCGAGCGGCGAACGCGGATTGCTCGGCGTGGCGTTCGATCAATTTCGGCGCTTAACCGCCCGTCTACCTCTATTACGACGTAGCGCCGGTCGTTCACAATCGCATCAGCCGGTTCATTGCGAATGGCGACGTGGCGACTCCCGGCCAGCGAGGTCGTGCTCCTCGGCCACCGATGCTCCGGGGCGACGAATCACAACGGCGGAGCGTTGAACTTCGGCGGACGGAAAGCTGTATGCGCAGCGGTTGGCGAGAACGCGTTCGCCGCGAACTCGCAGTCACTGAACCTGACAACTCAGGAAAGATCTGCGCATCAGCATCGACGGCAGCATTCCGCCTGACAACCCCTTCTTCAGGATGACGACGAGGATCAACCGCGCGATCTGGGCGCTCGGCGTTCATAATCCGTTCACGTTCGCGTTCACCAGGTCGGGTTCGCGCTGTGTTCATCAACGACGTCGGTGAAACATCGTGGGAGGAGATCGACGACGGCATCGCCGGCGCGAACTACGGCTGGCCGGTTGTTGAGGGGCCGCTTCCTGCGAATCAGCCATGCCTATCCTCGATGCACATGCGATCACAGTCAAAACAACGGCGGATGCGCCATTACCGGCAACGCCTTCACGTGCCTTGCGCTCACCAATTTCCGCCGTCCTACGCCGGCCCATTATTTCTTCGCCGACTTGTGCCGTGGCTGGATCAGGAAACTCGATCCGTCGACAAAAAATCAGGCCGTGACCTTCGCGACGGGGATCAATCTTCCGTCGATCTCAAGGTCAGGAACGGACGGCGCTCTCTACTACCTTTCCCCGCGGCGCTGGATCGGTGGTTCGCGTCACGTCGACGGCCTGCGCCGATTCGTTGACGCCTGCGTCAGGCAGCAGAACGGTCAGAACTTCGCGCTGCGTGCTCGGACACCCATCTGGCGCTGGCAACCTCGCAACGCTCGCGGCGTGGTTCAGTGCGCCAACGGCATCGTCGAGCCACCAAATTCCTGCCTCCGCGTAAATTACGAGACGTCGACGGGTCGTGTTCCTCTGAACGACGCGGCGACGGCGTTTACGTCGAAGGGATGCGCGGCAGCAACACCGTCATCAGAACAGCCAGTGCGCCTCAGTTGGCGTCGACGACGGTGAGCAGGATCGGCACGATGTTGACGCTGAACCTCGCGGTCACGTTCAAGGCCGCGTACCCGGGCGCGAGACAACGTTCATGCTGCAGGAAACTTCAACGGCACGTCGAGGCGGATGGCAGGCGAGAGGCACGTGGACGGTGCCGGGCGCCGTTGCGCCGCCGACCGTGGACGGCGTGACGCCGGCGAGCGGCAGCGGCGAGTCGGACGTTCGCGCTCCCAGTATTCCGACCCCGGCGGATCTGCGAATCTGACGCCCGCTGGTGTGGTTCACCGCGTCGGTGCCGGCGTCTGCCACCGAATTCACGCCTGGCGTATTACGAGACGTCGTCGAACGTCGTGTTCCTCCTGAACGACGCGGCGACGGCGCGGACGTCGGGGATGCGCGGCAGCAGCACCGTCATCCGGGCAACAGCCAGTGCGCGATCCTGGCGGCGACGACGGTGACGGCGGGCGGCAGCACGTTGACGCTCAACCTGCAGGTGACCTTCAAGTCGGCGTTGCCGGGTTCAAGTGGATTGCCGTAATGCGCCGTGAATCGCGGCGGTGCGAACAACGACTGGCAGATCCGCGGCATGTGGACGGCCACGGCGTCCGTCGTGACAGCGGATGCGGTGACTTGGCGAGCGGGAGCAGAGCGATCAGATGTTCGCGCTGCGGTATCCGACAGCGCGGGATTTGCCGATCTGGCGACTTGGGTGTAGTTCGGCGGCAATCGGATCGCCCGCGACATGCGTCGCGTATTACGATCCGGCGACTGATCGCGTGAATCGGCAGGCAGTACCGGGTCGATGGTTGTCAGGACAGCGGGGCAGTGCCGCGACGTTGCAGCACAGCCAGCGAGCGTATCTCGCTTGTCAGCGGCGGCGGTCACGCCTTTGGGCGGCAACACGCTGACCGTCGGTCTGAAGCCGGTGACCACCTTCAAGCCGTTGTTTACGCCCGGAATGAAAAGCGCTGAGCTTCGACAGTCAACCTCATTCGTCAACGCTCTCGGCGGTGCTCAGACGGCATCACCTGTGTTACAACGTTGAGCCTCGATGCCAGCGCGGTGGCTGCACTCATCACTCCATTACTTGCTGCCCGACCGAACGGCCACCCAGCGGAGTGGCGCGGTCAGTCTTCTCATCTCGATGTCGATCGTCGCGGCCACGCTCGTCCTGGGCGGCCCACTCCTGCGATTCGACGAGCGCGCCCGGATTGGCAGCACCTCCGGAACGCAATTCGAAGCCGCCATCAACTGGGTGTTCTGTCATCGGTACGGCGGCGCCACCAGCTATCGCGCCGAGAACCGCGCGGTGATCAACCTCGCGGAGATTCGGGACCCGCGCCTCTACAGCACATCGGTCGTCTCGATGCTGCAGGAGGCCTTCGGCGACGCACGGGATTATTGCCGGCAGCCCTACGATCGGCCGGACTTGTCGGAACCGACGATGATGCTGATCGACGCGTTCGCGTTGCGCGTTGCGCCGGACGCATCGTTGCGAAGTCTTGCCCGATCGTTTGCCGTTGCGCGTCTGGCGGCCATCGTCGTGTTCGGATGGTGTCTCCTGATAACCGGCTTCTCAGTCTCCGTTCACCGCATGCATGGTCAGTTCCGCGGCATACCTGACGATGCTGCAGGGCGGACATGCGTTGCGGGAACTACCCGTTCGTGCTGCCAACCGTGCTGCTCGGGTTTCCCTATCGGCAGACAGGTGTTGGTCGCGCCCGCGTTTTGGAAAAGCTCGCCTGGCTCGGCGTGCTCGGCCTCTGGGCGGGCTTTCTCGGCAACTTGGAGAACCAGCCACTTTCCTCTGGCGCTCGCCGTGTGCGTCTTCTCATCGTGTTCTTCGATCGCTACGGAGATCGCGACGGAAATTCAGTGGCGACGGACGTTGCGCGCGACGAGCGAGCTCGCGGTGTTCGTGCTGGGATTGTGGACGTTTCACGCGACTTACATCAAGCTCGTTGCGCGAGTCGCCGACGGCGCGTCGTATCACCTCATCGCGCATCCTCTCGTCCTCGGCCTCGCGACGATCCGAATCAGATCGCCGTGCGCGAGGAGATCAGGTGGGACGATTCCGGCGGGCGATGCGCTGGCGCGAAAGATCATCCCACCACGACCACCAGACTGAACACTATGAGGCGGCGCTCGCTTTACTTATTACGTCAAGTTGTGGCTCTACGATCCGGCGGGAATGGTGGCGATCTACAAGGCAGAAGTTGTTCCGCACGACAGACGAGCTCTTTTGGTTCCTGAGCGAAACGACCCGGTCGAGCCGCTCTTCTGGCCCGGAAGAACGGATTCTGGATGAAGGTCATGGGATGGCCAGTGCGTGGTCTGAGCAGGATGCTCACCGCAGGGGCTTGTTGTTCGCGATCGTCGTTGGCCGGTCTCGTGCTCCGGCGCCTGGACTTCGACCGCCATGGCATGGATCGTCTGCACGATCGGCGCGCTCGGCACCCCTCGCATACCTCGAGGCGGCGATCATCATGAGCGCGCGTCGTGTTGCTGGTAGAGCGCGGTCCTTGTCTTTTCGATCGTGCGCCGGGATGCTGCCCTTCGAAGCCGGTCCTCCTCGCCGCCGGAACCGGTAGTGTTCGACGCGACACTGCGTCCGATCTGGTCGCAGATGGCGTGCGTTGGAGCCCGGCACGGTGACCGAGTCTCGCCATCGGTGACGGCCGCACGCCACGTGCCGGCGGCGTGGTCTCGATCCAGGCTCCTCCAGGTGCGGCCCCTGCCTCGCCCACGGTTGTCGCGTGGGCAGTGGCCATCGGCTGCCTGACGACGGTTCTTCTTGCGAGTCCTGGAAGTCTTCTCCCCGACGCCGATCTCGGCTGGGTCGACGCCCTGGTTCTACGTCAGCTTCACACGCCGCCTTCCGGAGAAGCTCCCGCAGTTCTATTTCCTGTACACAGGCGGAACGGCTCGCGTGGACGCTTCCCGGTTACCTGGCCAGCAAGGTTGCGTCTCGCTCTGACCGCGAATTACCTCGTCAAGAGCGCCTTCATCGTCGCGTCACTGCTGGCCCTGTTCGGCACGTTGCGCGGCACGTGCAGCGTCAGGACGCGTGCGTTCGTCACCGCGCTCGCGGGTCTGTATTCCTATTTCCTGCACGCGATCGGCGCCCAGTACGCGGACGGCGCAGCCAACGCCTGGTTTCTCCCTGACGATGTACGCCGCCACTCGTGCCGCGCGCGCTGACGGCTCCAGGATTCGCTGGGCGTTTCTCGCCGGCATGTGCTACCTCGCCGCGCTTCAGGCGCACCTGGTGTTCGTGCTGGTTGCGCCGTGGTTCGCCGTCTACGTGATCGCCACGCGTCTGCGGAGCGGTCGTCGCGACATCAGAAGGGTTCGAAGCCATCGCCGAGTGGCTTCGTGGCGGGCCTGGTCATCGCGTACTGCTGCGTCGACGCGTTGTATATCCGGTGGGGCGTGCCGTATCGGCCGTTGTGGTAGCAACACGTAACTGAACGGCTGTGGCTACT
>ERZ1370068.9003-contig-7813_pt1 | contig 40420 bp, 63 predicted proteins | sample MGYA00561227_ERZ1370068 | MGnify/ENA primary metagenome ERZ1370068 (study PRJEB38410, sample SAMEA6850437) | metagenome | study: Metagenomic assessment of the ecological functions of the soil: analysis of the soil microbiota associated with the... | reverse complement strand
GTAGCCACTTCGTTCGGTTACGTATTGCTACAATTCCCGCTCGACGGGGGACCACTATCATTGCGGCGTCGGCGCTCTGCTGTCGAAACCGCCGTGAAGCTACCCGGCGTCGTTCTCCCGCTTTGGGAAAATGCGACGCGCGTCTGATGCCTTCGAGCGCCGCAGCAAAGTTGGCGCCGCTGTCGGGATCGCTCGTTCTGAAGACCGCGATCCGGGCGGTCGCGCAAGTGGCCGAACCATTGGCGTCAGATACGGTTATTGCGTATGAGCTCGGCTATCTCGACGCTCATTTCGTCTACCCGGATTTCCTCACCCAACTCCGTCTTTCTTCGAGAGGAGTCTGGTCGCTGCCGACCTCGGCGATTTCACAGAAGCCTGCGGCATTCGCTATAATCCCGCCCGGCGCGAGCATAGTCGGGCGATGATGATCACCGGCGGCTCCGGCGCGTCGCCCTTGATCCGGCGTGGTACCAAGCCTCGTCGGGCCCGTTCGGCTGGGCATCGAGCATATCCTCAGCGGGGCCAGACCATCTGCTGCTTCTGCTGTGTCTGATCATCCCTTTTCGCCGGGTCGTGGCTCTCGTTCCGGTTGTCACCGCCTTTACCGTCGGGCACTCGGTAACGCTGATCGGGACCGCTTATAACCTCGCTCCGGTGGGCGCCTGGTTTCCCTGCGTCGAAACGGCAATCGCGGTGTCGATCGTCTATATGGCGCTCGAGAACATCGTTGGCGCCGACCTTCGCCGGCGCTGGATCATCGCCGGGGTGTTTCGGCCTCGTCCACGGCTTCGGGTTCTCCTCCGCCCTCAAAGGGATCAACTGCAATCTCGCCGGTTCGCATCTGCTGGTGTCGCTGTTCTGCGTTCGACGTATCGGGATCGAGATCGGTCAGCTCGCCGTCCTCTGCGCCCTCGTTCCGGCACTTCGCCTTGTCTCTTTCCGCGGCGCCATGTCCGAGCAATACGTAACGAATCGGTGTACTTCGTTCAGTTACATTGCTTGTGCGGGGAGGCGGGATCAAGGGGTCGGGCCTGGCCATCGCGCGAGTACGCGCTGGTGCGCGGTGGCAGAATCGAAGTGCTGGATCGTGCTGATGGCGCGCGGTGCGCGCTGTTTGTGGTTGCTGCTGGCGGCCGGTTTCGCCTGGGCCCGCGAGAACCTGACCAGCGCCGTCAGCCTGGAGGCGGCGTAACTATGCGCGGTGGCCCTGTTTTGTTTGCGCCGGCGGTCATGTTCGTGATGGTTCTCGCCTGTGGCATTTCAGTGGCGTCCGGGGCGGAGCCATGTCGATCCGGATCGCGCAGACGGCGGCGCCCGGGTCTTCGCGCCAGTGCCGCAGCCGGTGTTTCCGGTGCCTGCCGTGGCGCCCGTCACGTCGCCATCGGCCGCGCCGGTCAATGAGGAGGGCAGCAGACGATCGCGCTCCTCCAGCGCTACCGGTGAATCAAATGAGGAGTTGCGGCGCGATCTCGCGGCGGCGGTTCAGGCGCTCAACGGCCGGCCCGACCGAACCGGATTCGCCGCCGTGCTGCTAACGCTGCCTGGCGCTGGCCGCCTGACGACGCGCGGGCGATCGCTCTGCTGGAAAGCGTCAGCGGCCCCCGGCGTGTCACCCTGAAACAGCTCGCCGCGGTGCTCTCCGGCTTGCAGGTCGCCCGGAGCGGATGCGCGCAGCGTGGCGGAAGAACGAAGGAAGAAGCGCCGCGGCTGGCGCAGGAAATCTGGATCAGCTGCGCGCGGTCGAGCGTCGCAGCCTGCTGCAGGAAGCTTTGCAGCCGCAACGCCGGCGGCGCCGGCGGGCGGCGGCGGTGGCGGAGGGATTCAGGACGATGAAGGTCGAGACGACCCCATTCCGCCGACGTGCTCGCTCGTCGACGACGATCCGGATCTGCTGAAGCTGATCAGTCTGCGCCTGACCTCCGCCGGCTATCGCGTGCGCACCGCCGACAGCGGCGAGACCGCGCTGGCGGCGCTGGCGGTCGCGCGGCCCGGCGGCGCGTGATCACCGACCTGCAGGATGCCGGGCATCGACGGACTGCAGCTGTTCGAGCGCGATCCATCGCCAGCATCCGGCGTTGCCGGTCATCATCCTGACCGCGCACGGCACGATTCCCGACGCGGTCGTCGGCGACGCAGCGCGGCGTGTTCGGCTTCCTGACCAAGCCGTTCGACAGCCAGGAGCTGCTGCAGAAGGTCGCGCGCCGCGCGTGCAGCTGTCGGCGGCGACGCTCGGCTCGCGTCGACACGACGACGGGCGAGTGGCGCGCGGGCATCATCACCCGCAGCCCGCGATGGAAGACTTGCTGCGGCAGGCGCGGCTCGTCGCCGATTCCGACGCGAGCGTGCTGATCTTCGGCGAATCGGGCACCGGCAAGGAGCTGCTGGCGCGCGCGATTCATCGCGCCAGCCGCCGGCGCCGAGCAGCCGTTCGTCGCGCGTGAATTGCGGCGCGCATCCCCGAGCCGATCTGCTCGAGTCCGAGCTGTTCGGCCACGCGCGCGGCGCGTTCACCGGCGCAGTGCAGGCGCACAAGGGTCTGTTCCAGGCGGCCGACGGCGGCACCATGCTGCTGGACGAGATCGGCGACATGCCGCTGGCGCTGCAGGTCAAGCTGCTGCGGGTGCTGCAGGAAGGCGAGGTGCGGCCGGTCGGCGCGACGCAGTCGCATGCCGGTCGACGTGCGCGTGATTTCGGCGACGCACCGCGACCTCGACGCGCAGAAAGCGCGCGGGCGCAGTTCCGCGAAGACCTCTACTACCGGCTCAACGTCGTGTCGCTGAAGCTGCCGCCGCTGGCCGAGCGGCGCGAGGACATCCCGCTGCTCGCGCACGCACTTTCTGCGCAAGCTCGCCGAGCGCTACCAGAAGCCGGTGCCGACGCTCGCGCCCGACGCGATGGCGCTGCTCGATCGCGCGCGCCGTGGCCGGGCAACGTGCGCCAGCTCCTCAACCTGCTCGAGCAGGCGCGTCGCGCTCGACGACGACCAGCGTGATCCCGGCGACGCTGGTGCAGGGCGCGCTGCGCGAGGACGCCGGCGTCGCTGGCGCCGTTCGAAGAGGCGCGCAAGCAGTTCGAGCGCGACTACCTGGTGCGGCTGCTCAAGATCACCGGCGGCAACGTGACGCAGGCGGCGCACGCTCGCCAAGCGCAACCGCACCGAGTTCTACTAAGTTACTGCAGCGCCATCGCCTGGAGCCCGCGCATGTTCAAGGAAGCGAAGACCTGACGCGAGTGTCCGGAATCCATCGCTGCTCCGCTCGCTCCCAGCGATCGGCGGCCAATGCTGTTTGCGCACAACCTGTCGCGCGTGCGGCGACAAATAAATCAGTAAGCTATTCAATAGCTTGCAGACGCACGTCGTAGTCACTGTCGTGCCAGACGCGACGCAGTTTGTGCACACGAAGCGAACGACTGTATCTTCTGCGTCCGTTGCGCGTTCCTCAGGCCAGGCGCCGCTAAATTGCTGCGTTGAATCAACGCGGCTCCGAAATTGCTGGCACACCGCTTGCTGCATGTCGAAGATCGGGACGGCACTGATTCGCGCGATGGCGCGCGGCAGCCCGCCCGGGAGAGGCACATGGACAAGTACTCACCGGAGTTTTCCGTGCTTTGGGAAAGCGTGGCGTCACCCACGCCGGGACGCGAAGTCACCGAGTAGCGCCCAAGCAGAGCTTGTCAGCTTCGCAGGGAGCGCGCTCTCGAGGAACTCGCCGATCGCATCAACGCCGCGCGCAGCATCATCTGATTCCGAGAGATTCTGCGCCCCGCCTCACCTACATTTTTCGATTCGGCCGTTCGCTCCAGACCGATTCCAGCATCGACTCCCCTGGCCCGCAAACTCTCCTCCTGGCGGGTTTTTTTCGCCGAAACGGGGTAGAGCGCCGGCCGCAGCCGCCGAAGGTCGCGCCCGCCAAACGTCGCCGCTAGAAGCTCCGCGGCGTTTTTCTCAGTGCCGCTTGAAATACTGGACCGCGCGCTCGTGGGCCTCCGCAGCGGCACGGCTCTTGAACGTTCGAGGTTTTCCGCTTGCCGGTCTTGGGATCGGTCTTGCGTGAATAGAGCCGGAACTGCCCGGACGCGAGTTTGCGAATCATCGCTTCCTCCCTCAGACAGCGACCGGAGCCTTGATCGCCGGATGAAACCGGTAGCCGACAAACTCGAAGTCGTCGAAGCGGTAATCGTAAAGCGACGCCGGGCGGCGCTTTATCACCAGCTTCGGCAACGGGTACGGGTCGACGGGATAGCTGCTCGTCGACTTGCTCGAGGTGATTCAGAGTACAGGTGGCAGTCGCCGCCGGTCCAGACGAAATCTCCGACGTCGAGGCCGGTCTGCTGCGCGACCAGGTGCGTCAGCAAGCGCGTACGAGGCGATGTTGAACGGCACGCCCAGGAAGATGTCGGCGCTGCGCTGGTAGAGCTGGCACGACAGCTTGCCCTCGGCCGACGTAGAACTGGAAGAACGCGTGGCAGGGCGGCAGCTTCATCCGCGGGATGTCGCCGACGTTCCACGCCGATGACGATCAGGCGCCGTGAGTCCGGGTTCTTGACGGATCTGCGCCGACGACCTCGGAGAGCTGGTCGATGTGCCTCCCGTCGGGCGCGGGCCACGAGCGCCACTGGTCGCCGTAGATCGGGCCCGAGATCGCCGTTCGCGTCGGCCCACTCGTCCCAGATCGTCACGCCGTTGTTCGCGCAGGTAGCGCACGTTGGTGTCCCCGGCGAGGAACCAGAGTAGCTCGTGGACGATGGACCGGGTGTGCACCTTCTTGGTGGTCAGCAGCGGGAAGCCGGCGCCAAGGTCGAAGCGCATCTGATAGCCGAACACCGACAGCGTCCCGGTGCCGGTGCGGTCGTCCTTGCGCAATCCGTGGTCGCGCACGTGGCGCATGAAGTCGAGGTAGGGGCGCATGGCGGCAGATTGCGCAGGGAAGGCCGACATTGTATCCGATCAACGGACGTCGCCCCGCGCCGCTACCGGGTAGTGACACGACCAGTCGACCGCTCGTCGGCAAGCTCCCGGCGGTCCTTGACAGCACGCAGGCGAAGCGTAAAGTAAAGAAACTATATAACTAGTGATATAGCTGTGATGAAAGGCGTACGGCAGGGCGATTCCAAAGGCGTGGCGGCGCGTCGCCCGGATTTTCGTGGCGCTGGGCGATCCTCATCGGCAGCGGATCGTGCTGATGTTCGAGCCTGGCGAGCGCCTCAACATCGGCCAGATCGTCGCGGCCTCGACGCTTTCGCGGACCGCGGTAGCGCACCATCTGCGGGTACTGCGCGAGGCCGGGGTGCTCAACAGCGAAAAGTCGGCCGTGAGGTCTATTTCTGGCCCGACGCGGATGCCGTGCGCCAGGCGCTGGACGCGGCGCGGGGATGTATGAGACAGCACTGAGGCAGCACCTGGACGCGCGATGGAGCGGGGCGGCAGCAGCCCAAAGCATTGAAGGAGGCAGAATGTTTGTCCGGATTGTGGTTCCATTGGACGGTTGCGGGTTCCGTTGCCGAGCGCAGCCGCGCTTCTCGGCGCGCTCGAGGGCAGCCGGCAACGAGTCGCGCGCCGCATTCGTCTGACTACCGGAGCCATCGATGGCCGAACACAGTCAGTTCCAGCTTTTGCGCGAGCGCCGCTTCGCGCCGTTTTTCTGGACGCAGTTTCTCGGCGCCGGCAACGACAACGCATCTACAAGAACGCGCTGGTCATCTTCGTCGCGTTTCCAGGCGGCGACGCTGACCGCGATTGTCGTCCAACGACCTGGTCAACATCGCCGCCGCGGTCTTCATCGCGCCGTTCGTGCTGTTCTCGGCGACCGCCGGGCCAGCTCGCGGACAAGTACGAGAAATCGCGGCTGATCCGCTTCGTCAAGCTGTTCGAGATCGCGATCATGGTCATCGGCGCCATCGGCTTCTACCGCCGCGACCTCGTGCTGCTGTTTCTGGCGCTGGGGCTGATGGGCGTGCACTCGACGCTGTTCGGACCGGTCAAATACGCGATCCTGCCGCAGCACGCTGAAGCAGCGACGAGCTGGTCGGCGGCAACGGGCTGGTCGAGATGGGAACCTTCGTCGCGATCCTGCTCGGCGAAATCGTCGGCGGGCTGGTGATCGCGATCAAGCCCGACGGCCCGCTGCTACGCGGGCGCGACCGCGATCGCGATCGCCATCGCCGGCTACGTCGTCAGCCGCGGCATTCCGCGACGCCCGCGGCCGCGCCGGACCTCGCGCATCAACTGGAACCCGTTCACCGAAACCTGGCGCAACCTGCGCTTCGCGCACGGCAACCGCGTCGTCTGGCTGTCGATGCTGGGCATTTCCTGGTTCTGGTTCTACGGCGCGACGTACCTGACGCAGTTTGCCAACTTCACGCAAGGACGTTCTGGGCGGCGACGAGCACGTCGCGACGCTGCTGCTCGCGATCTTCTCGGTCGGCATCGGCGTCGGCTCGCTGCTGTGCGAGCGGCTGTCGGGCCACAAGGTCGAGGTCGGACTGGTCCCGTTCGGCTCGATCGGGCTGTCGGTCTTCGCCGTCGACCTGTATTTCGCGAGCCGCGGTCTGGCACCCGGCAGGCCTTGCCGGCGTCGACGCGTTCCTGCGCGTCGCCGGCGCACTGGCGCATCGTCGCCGACCTGATCTTGCTGGGGATGTTCGGCGGCTTCTACATCGTGCCGCTGCTATGCGCTGATCCAGGAGCGCTCCGATCCAGCGTACCGGTCGCGGATCATCGCCGCCAACAACATCCTGAACGCGCTTGTTCATGGTGGCGTCGGCGGCCATTGCGCTCGGGCTGCTCAAGGCCGGCCTGCACCATCCCGCAGCTGTTCCTGGCCACCGGGCTCTGCTGAACGCGCTCGTCGCGCTCTACATCTACTTGCTGGTGCCGGAATTCACTGATGCGGTTTCCTGGCACTGGCTTCTGATGCACACGATCTACCGCGTCCACAAGGAGGGCCTGGATCGCATTCCCGCAGAAGGGCGGCTGCGTGATCGTCTGCAACCACGTCAGCTTATGTCGATGCGATCGTCATCGCGGCGTGCGTGCGGCGGCCGGTGCGCTTCGTCATGGACCATCGGATCTTTCGCATTCCGCTGCTGAATTTCCTCTTTCGCACCATGCGCACGATCCCGATCGCTCCGGCGAAGGAGGATGCCGGGCATGAAGGAGCGCGCGTTCGAGGAGGCGGCCAAGGCGCTCAGGGCGGGCGACGATCGTCGGCATCTTTCCCGAGGGCAAGCTGACCGAGACCGGCGACCTGCAACGTCTTCCGGCCGGGCCTCGCAGCGCATTCTCGAGCAGGCGCCGGTGCCGGTGGTTCCATTGGCGTTGCGCGGGCTTGTGGGGCAGTTTTTTCAGCCGATCGCATCGAGGGCAAGGCGATGCGCCGATGGCGCGGAATGTTTTCCCGCATCGCGCTGGTCGCGGGAACGCCGTTCTCGCCGGAGCTGGCGACACCGGAAGCGCTGCAAAGAGCGTTCTCGGACTGCGTGGAGATTGGCGATAAGGCGACATATCCGACTCGGCCCACTAGACCATCCGTCGGATGGCCAGAGAGGCTTCGGGGCTCATGATTGCCGGGAACAGGGGAGAGTCATCATGTGGGCGTTGGGATTGATCATCGGAACGTTGATCAGCGCGCTGGTGGCGCAAGGCGGCGGCGCGTTCGTCGGCGGCGTCGTCGGGCTTGTCGCGGGCATCATCTTCGGACTGCAACGCAAGAGCGTGAAGAGGCCGGGTCGAGACGCTCGAATCGCAGATGCTGGACCTCGAGTCGCGCATCAACGCGCTGGACCAGCGCGCGGCGACTCCTGCAGCCGCGGCGACATCGGTCCCCGCTGCGACCGCGGCCGGGTCGTTCGTTTTGTGGGCACAGAGCGTGCGTCTCAGACGCTTCTCGCAAGCTCACGAAAGTCGGTTTCGCGAAGGATGCGGATTGGCTGGCCCGCTTGTATTGAGCTGCTCAGCCTTTCGGTGCTTGCTGCTCTTTTCGTGGCCAGCCAAACGCTGAACGTCTTGGTCGCCTACGACTAGGAGCGTGGTACGCTTCGTGACACCGGCATCAACATCACATCCAATGCTTGCGGCAATGTCAGCCGCCTCTCGTCTGGGCATTGTCAGCGCGCCCGTAAATGCGATGACCTCACCGCAAAGCTCGCCGTCTGGATTTCCCTCTCTGGTAACTCTGGCACTTCCTCCGGCACTTCGCTGTAGATCGATTGGTTGGCGAACCCTCGTGAGCCAGAGTATCCAAAAAAGTCCTAGCCCGGTGTGCGCCGTTGCCGCGAACGATGTCTTTTGCAAACATGATGGCGAAATGGCCGCAGCAGCAGATATGGAGCAACTATTGAAAGACTGGACCATGCACATAAGGCGACGGGCTCAAAAAGGCGTTTTGCCGCAGCGTACATCGGATACGCCCGGGACGATACGGAGAGAGCTGGAAGCTCATCAGAATGGCCGCCCGCATCGCGGGCGGCTGTGAACTGACATCGAAGCCGAGGTCCGACAACCTCTTCAGACCGCCGTAGCGGCCAAAGCCAGTCGCCGTAGGCGTCGATCTGCTGCGCTCCGTCGCCGGTGTCTCTGTATTGCTCTCCCAGGTCAGGCCGCCAAGTGTGCCGAAATCGCGCCAAATGGTCCGGCCCCAGGCCCCGCCAAACCGTATTTCAGCTTGACAGCCCGCTTCGGTCCTTGCTTCTGCAGGTCATGAAGACTCGATCAAGGCATTCCTGCTCGGTAAGTGTCGAACTGTTGCCAATAGAAAAAAAGGGAACTGTTTTATCTTTTTGTCAACTGCCAGTTGTAAAGTATGGTCAGTCTCTTCTGTGCTTTCTGGTTCTGGTTTGCACCAGTCGGTTTTCGTCGGCAAAGGCCGGTCCTGTCAGGATAAGCAGTATCGTCGCAATTGTGGGGAGTTTCATGTAGATTTGCCTTTGTTTCGTACGAAGGGCAGCTACGGCGCTGACCGGGAGTGGGTGAAAGCGTCATCAAAGCGCGACCGGCTTAAAGGTCGCTCTAAGTTTTATCAGACTGAGCCGCGGTTTTCATCTCGCCGCTGCTGGCGGGCATCTTCGTCGCCATTCTGAGAGAGGCCGACACCATAACGCCGTCGCATATCCACGTCTCGGCATCCGTCAAGCTCGCCGCGCGACGCAGGCCGTGTCGAGCCAAGTGCAGGACAGCGGAGGTGTCTTGTGCTTGGTGCCGGCCCGATGAAGCGCGACCCTGTCGAACGCAGTGTGCGTGACGATGATGCGTCCGCTCAGCCTGCTGATTAGAGTGTCCGCCAACATAGCGAATGTCGGTGAGCCCGCGACGACATCTTCGTCAATGCCGTGGATCGACACATTTATCCCGTCGAAATGGTCTTGAGGATCGACGTAAGTTTTCCACTCCTCCGCCAACGTGCCGCCCTTAAATTGAGCGATGCCAATTTGACAGATAGATGCCATGTCCGCATTCGCGGTCTCGACATCGATAGCAACAAACTCCATCCTAGACCCTCTCAGGCAGCCCGCATCCAGTCGGCGCATCCTTAAGTAGCTTTGTTCCTCGTGCGGGTCTTGTTGCTTGGCGCCAAACATTTGTTCGTCGCTGCCTGGAACGGTAATTTTCCGCTGGGCCAGCTGCGCATACCAATGTTTATGACGACGATCTCGAATTCGACGAAGCCGACCACGCGCGATTACGGCAGCTCGAACAGCAAATGCAGGCGCTCGGCTGTGCGCCACCCTAACACGGATTCTGGGTGCTGCCGGGCACTGAGGTGGCACGGCACCGCTGCCACAGACAAGGTCGAAGACGACGAGGACTGAACGGCGAGCTGGGATTAGCGCCGCGCTCGCCATGAACGCCGAGCGCGTCAGCGTACGTGCGCGGCGTGTGGACGGTATCTTCCTGAGCGACTTCGAGCAGGGCGAGATTGGCCCCTGACCTGTTCCGCCACGCTTGTCTGATGGGGCTGGAGGGCATGGTCTCGAAGCACCGCGAGGCCTATATCGCGGCGGCCGGTTCCGGCATTGGGTCAAGATCAAAAACCGGGCGCATCCGGCGTTCAGCCGGGTGCAGGATCAGTTCTGAAACAGCGCCGGCACGGGCGCATGCGACGTTTTGAGGTCCCGGAGGACAATGGATTCATCGCAGAATGCGTGAGACTTTTGGGATTGCGGATTAGACAAAAGACATCATGCTGATCGTGTTCCAGCCGGAACACATCGTGGAGACGGCGACCATACTCGGTCGCGAGCGTCGCTGACGATGGAGGATATCAGCCATGCAAGCTGGGACGACGCCGAAGAAAGGACAAGCCTTAACGGGCGCGCTGCGCTCAAGCTGATGCGGCTGGATGGCGCGCGGCGTGCTGACCAAGCGGCAAGTGATGCGCGCGTGACCAAGGCCAGTTCGTCCATTGCAGTTGCGCTGCTGCTGATCAGCTCGGGCGCAAGCGCCACCGAATGCCAGTCGTCGCCCGGCCACGATGGCAAGTGGTGGTCGTATCAGATCGTGGACTCTAGGCGATGCTGGTATCAGGGCAGGCCGGGCCGCTCCAAGGACCTGTTGCAGTGGGCCAGGCAATCGCCGCCGCCAGTCGTGACCCGCCCGGACCCCGGCGACAGCCCGCCCCTGCACCGCCAGTCCCGCCGCAGCAGCCCACCGAGACCGTCGACACAACACCGAAGGTGGTCTCGACCGTGTCGATCCCGGCGCTGACGAGCAAGGCGCCGCAGATGGCCGCGCCCCCGCCGTCTTTGCCCGAGCCGCCGCCATTGCCAGCCAAGCCGACGAAGCCGTCGAAGTGGTGGATGCTGCTCTTGATCATTCCAGCCATCGCGACCGGGCTGGCGGTCGTCGCATCACAGTTTCAACCAGCGCGATGGACCTTGTTCAAGAACTTCAGAAGACGGTGGACGAACTGGCAGGCGCGCCTGGCAGGGCCATCTCGATCTAATGGGGGACAACATCACGCAGTGGTCACGCCGCGCGTCGAGGACCAGTCCAGATCGATCCGACTTCGCCAAGCTCGGAGAGACCATCGCCCTCGAACAGACCAAGCAGTTCGCTGACGACATTCGATCCCAAGTCGCTGAGAGAGTCGTGAACTAGCCGAGATGAACGAGCGGCTGATGGCCTTCGGCGATCTGGCCGCGCCTGGGCGTCGCCCATGCATTAGTTTTGGCAGGCCGGAAAACGCTCTCCACGGGCTCCCTGCCCGCCTCAAAGGCTAATGATAGCTGATCTCGCCCCTATTGATCACGACCCGCATCGCCTTGCCGTCACGGTCTACCACCATGAGGTTGAGGGGCGCCGTGAAGGTGTCATTCTCGAAGGGCTCCGTCAGAGGGTCCGGGTCGTGTCCCTCGTTGAACCGCATCGCCAGCACGCTGCCATTTGGGCTGACGGCACAAAGGATGCAGGGCTGCTTCATTCCGATATCGATGCAGTGGCTCAACGCCTTTTGAAAATATTCTTCCATCTTTGGGTCTCTATTGGTTTAGGGAGCGTGTAGGCGAGCGACGTGCTCTCACTTACTCACCATGACATTGTGATGGTGAGCCCGGCCGCGCCCAGGGCGTCACCGATGCGTTATTTTGGCTTGGGTGGACAGGCGCTTGTAAAAAACGGTTAAGGTCGGTTTAGAAACCATTAATCCGGCTCTGACGTTGCGCGGCAGATTACCTGAAGCGAGGGACTGCCGATGTTGAACCTCAGCGAAGCCGCGAAGGTATCGGGGCAACCAAAGTCCGCAATCTGGCGCGCTGTTAACTCTGGCCGGTTGCCAGCAGCCAGGACCTTCGCCGGCGACTACCGGATCGACCCCGCCGAGCTTCACCGCGTATTTCCTCCTGGAGCTGAGCTGGCGACGGACGTTTCCCATCGTATCGCTGAAACGAGACCCAACGGAGCTGGAACGGGCTGAAGCGGCCTCGATGCAGGAGCAGATCGAAAGGCTGTTCGAGGTTGGCCGGCAGATCCGCAAAGAACTCGATGACGCCGCAACGCCTAGTACCCCGCCGCTCGCCCCCGCTTAACGAATCATTTACGGCTTCCTGTCATCGCAGGACGACAGGATCGCAAGATCACATGATCCTGACCCTCTGGCGATCCTGTTGTGTCCTGTTGTCCTGTGATCCTGTGATCGCGTCGTCAGCCCCACCCGTCCTGTTATCCGGTGATGGGGCAACTCGCCACCTTTAGCCGTCGTCCCGAATGTTCATTGCCTTGTAGGCTGCCGCCAACTGCTACGGCGTGGTCCTGGCCTTGCACGCTTCCCAGGCCACCTTGAAATCGGCCTTGGCCGTGTCGAGATCCTCGGCTGAACCCGTCGGAGTCCGCCGGTCAGGTGAACCACGACGTTCAGAGCCAGATGGCGGCAGCCGCTCGCCAGCAAAGCGGATCCGGCCGATGCGTTGCTCGCCATCGAACACGCTGTAGTCACGGATGCCGATCGAGACGCAGCTTCAACACTGCAGAGCCGTCTTGCAGGCTTATGGAAGTTCAATCGCAGCGGGGCAATTGGTGCAATCCGGGTTCTTTATTCGCCCAGTGGAAACTGCGCCTGGCGCAACTATTACGGCCGACTGCGGGCCTCTTGGCACGATCGCGCTTGTCACTTTGCATCGGCATAAAGGTCGATTTAGAGCGCACTCGACCGGGGTCGTCCTATCGTTTCTGATGGGTATTTGGTGATTTCTCCAACTATCGAGCTCCGTGAAGCTCAGCACCAAGAGAGCGCGCCACCTCTTTAATCAGTGCAACGACTGGGCCGATTGAGAAATATCCAAGCGCCCTGAGCGGCCAAATACCGTTAGGGCAAGTCGCAATCGTTTGTTCAGAATCAAAGACCGGAGCGGAAACGGCACTTAGCCCTCCATCTCCCTCCTTTACCGTTGCAAGACCGGTTGAGCGAACGCCTGCTAGCCGACGCTCGAGTTCGACTTTTGATGTTGGCGCGCCAAGCCGGCCAACTGTTCGATTTTGTGCCAATTCTCGGAGTAAAATCGGTGCCATCTGGTCTGCGTCGCTAAAGGCACAGTACACGAGCCCCACTGCTGAAAATGTTAGCGCGCAAACGTGTCCCAGCGGCACGCTGGTGGCAGTTCATGCCGCGCCCTCGACCAAACGCACCAGGGTGGGCCATGGGAACCCCAGACAGCGGCGGCGGCGGTCTCGCCGGTGCGTTCGACGATGTCGTGCTGGAGTACTCGTTCGGCGCGCTTGAGCGCATCAGATCGGCTCAATGCGACAACACCCGCCCTGAAAGAGAGCGGTCCCAGGTCGTAGTGGCCCGTGCTGGGATCCCGCTCGACCAAACCGGCGCGAATTAGGCTCACGATGTAGCGGTGGGCCTTCGCGGTCGGCATACCCGTCGCACGGGCAATGTCCGCCAGACGGGCAGGACCGGCAGCCTCCGATATCGCGCGGAAGCAAATTGCCTGCGACTTCGACGGAGTTCACGCCCCCTTTTGTCCGTCGTCGATTTTCGGTCGGCGGCAGCTGACCGAGAGTTCGTCCGACGGCTGTCGGAAGATCTTGACATCGAGTCTCCTTTTACAATTAAACTACGCATAACGAAAATAGCTACGCAATGCGTAGCGAAGGCTATTCGTCGGCCGTCGCCCAGGGAGGAGCGCGAATGACGACCATAACATCGGACACGGATTACCAAAGCCTCGTCTTCGAATATCAGCGGTGTTCCGATCAGGATGCATCGCGTCCAGTTCGCCATCCGGTAGTGGTAGTTGGCGCGGGGCCCGTCGGTCTATCGGTTGCGATTGATCTTAGCGCAGCAGGGAGAGAAGGATCGTTCTCATTGATGACGACGACAGGCTCTCGAATGGATCACGCGCGATTTGCTTTGCTAAGCGCACGCTCGAGATATTCGATCGCCTCGGTTCTGGCCAGCCAATGGTCGACAAGGGTGTTGTCTGGAACCTTGGCAAGGTCTTTTTCCGAAGCGAACCTGTATATAGCTTCAATCTTCTTCCCGAAGCGGGACACCAGCGACCAGCCTTCATAAATCTCCAGCAGTACTACGTTGAGGGGTACTTGCTCGATCGCGCGCGGCAACTTCCAAACCTGGAAATTCGCTGGAAAAACAAGATCGTTGGACTCTCCCAGGACGGCAAGAGTGTCGATCTCGAGGTCGAGACTCCCGATGGTAACTACCGGCTCAGCTGCGATTGGTTGGTGGCTGCGGATGGCGCACGTAGCGCGACCCGTGGATTTCTAGGTCAAACAAGTTCAGGGCAAACGTTCCGCGACCGCTTTTTAATCGCGGATGTGAAAATGGCGGCAGATTTTCCCGCCGAGCGTTGGTTCTGGTTCGATCCGCCCTTTCATCCAAATCAGTCCGTGTTGCTGCACCAGCAACCCGACGGTGTCTGGCGCATCGACTTCCAACTCGGGTGGGATGCTGATCCAGTGGCGGAAAGGCGCCCGGATAAGGTTATCCCGCGCGTGCAGGCTCTGCTCGGGCGGGAAGCCAAATTCGATCTTGAGTGGGTAAGTATCTATACATTCTCATGTTTGCGCATGGAGAAGTTTCGGCATGGCCGTGTCCTGTTCGCAGGCGACAGCGCCCATGGCGTTTCTCCCTTCGGCGCTCGCGGAGCTAACAGCGGTGTGCAGGACGCCGATAATCTATCGTGGAAGCTGCGGTTTGTTTTGCAAGGCCTATCGCCGGACGCGCTGCTGGACACATATGACTCTGAGCGTGTTCAGGCGGCCGATGAGAATATTCTGAACTCAACGCGCAGCACTGACTTTATCACGCCGAAGAACGAGGCGAAGCCATTTCTTCCGAAACGCCACGCTGGAGCTGGCAAAGGATTGTGAGTTTGCACGGCGGCTGGTGAACAGCGGTCGTCTTTCGCTGCCCAGCACTTACTCGGACTCCCCCTTGAACACACCCGATGCGGACTCCTTTAGCGGCTTAGAAGTCCCTGGCGCGCCTGCGCTCGATGCGCCGCTTCGCCGCGCCGGCGAGGATACCTGGCTTCTCTCACACATAGGTAATGTGTTTGCCGGCATTTACTTCAACGATGGCAGGGAACTCTCCCCCGAGCTGGCAAAGGCGTTACGCTCTTTATCCGATGATCGGTTACGCGTGAGCGTGTCGATACTAGAGCCCAAGGGCTCGCCAGCACGTGAGGCAACGGGTCTTGAGTTCTTCGAAGATGTCGAAGGACTAGCAGCCAAGCGATACGACGCGCCGCCTGGGACGTTTTATCTCTTCCGGCCGGACCAGCATGTCTGCGCCCGATGGCGTCATTTCGATGTTGCGTCGGTCCGAGCGGCCTTGGCGCGCGCGACATGTCAGGCATGAGGACACAATGCTGAAAATTGAACCGAACATTGCAGATTTCGACGGCTTCTACGAAGCGTTGGTTGGATTGCATCGCAATCTCACGCCAGAGCAAAGCCAGCTCGTGAACTCCAAGTTGATCCTCCTTCTGGCGAACCACATCGGGGATCGGGTGGTGCTCGATCAGGCGATTGCTAAAGCGGTTCAAGGGGCCAAGCCTGCTGGGAACGAGAACACAATCAGTGCTGTTGTTTAGAGTTCTAGAGCGAAGAGTGCTTAGTCATGCGCCTCCATGGTTATTTCCGGTCGACGGCGTCATGGCGCGTACGGATCGCCTTGAACTTGAAAGGCGTGAGTGCAGAGCACGTTTTTCATCATCTTCGTCGGGGCGCGCAACAATCGCCAGAGTACGTCCGCCTCAATCCGCAAGGCCTCGTTCCGACGCTCGAGACCGACGACAATCGTATCATCACACAATCTCTAGCCATATGCGAATGGCTCGACGAAACGCTTACCGCAGCCTCCATTCCTTCCGGAAATCCCTTAGAGCGAGCAAGAACACGTGCGTTTGCGCTGGCGATCGCCTGCGACATCCATCCTGTTCAGAATTTGAAAGTTCTGGCGAGATTGCGCTCAATGTCGATACCCGAAGGCGATGTCACAGCGTGGGCAGCTGGGTCATCAGGGATGGACTTGTTGCTTGCGCAAAGCTGCTCGATTCTCAGCCAGGTCCATTCTGCTTTGGTTCGCTCCCAACTCTCGGCGACATTTGCCTCGTGCCCCAGCTCTACAACGCCCGCCGCTTTGGCTGCGATCTATCAGGATTGCAGCGTTTGTTAGTGGCAGAAGCCGCCTGCCTCGACCTGCCTGCTTTTGTGAGTGCCTCGCCCGAGCATCAGACCGACGCTGAATGAGATATGTCCGAACCAAGGAGAGTGCCGATGTCAGGTTTTGCTAGCACCAAGGACTTAGCGGACAAGACTATTTCGTTTGAGGAGTTAGGTCCCGGCCTCTACGGGTACACTGCGGAAGGAGATCCAAATTCCGGCGTGGTGATCGGGGATCGAAGCGTGCTTGTGGTCGATGCGCAAGCTACGCCCAAGATGGCCCAGGATGTCATAGAGCGCATCCGGCAGGTCACCGACAAGCGGGTACGTCACGTTATACTAAGCCACTATCATGCCGTGCGCGTTCTCGGCGCGTCAGCCTACGCCGATGCGGAGATCATTGCTTCGGATGTAACGCGAGACCTCATTGTGGAGCGTGGTCAGCAAGACATGGATAGCGAGATCGGTCGTTTTCCGCGTCTTTTTCGCGGAAAGGAGAGTATCCCCGGCCTCACTTGGCCTCATCTCGTCTTCCATAAGCGCATGACGCTGTGGTTGGGTGATCGTGAAGTCCAAATCATCCACATTGGGCGTAGCCACACTGCGGGCGACACCATCGTTTGGCTGCCGAAGGAAAAGGTGCTTTTCGCCGGCGATTCCATCGAATACGGCGCCACACCCTATTGCGGTGATGCCCACTTTGGCGATTGGCCGGGCACGCTCGATGCAATACGCGCGTTGAAACCCGAGTTCGTCGTGCCTGGTCGCGGACGCAGCCTTCGGAGGTCGCGATGAAGTGGAGGAGGCGATCGCCGGGACACAGTCGTTCACGTCCGATCTATTCGCGATTGCAAAGGCCGGTGCCGGGAAAGGTGCGACCCTTAAGCAGGTGTACGACGAAGCCATGGCGGTGATGCGTCCCAAGTACGGGCACTGGGTGATCTTCGACCATTGTATGCCCTTTGACGTTAGCCGTGCGTATGACGAGGCAAAGGGAATCGACCATCCGCGCATTTGGACTGCCGAACGTGATCTCGAAATGTGGCAGGCGCTCGAGCAGGGCAAGCCGATGAAGTCCGCTGAATTGAACGAATGAGCGTTTTGGAGGTTGTCATGAACGTTACTGTCCGCGCGGGTTCTTCCACAAAGACCAATACCATCGAGTACCTTTCCGGGTTCGGCAATGGGTTCGAAACGGAGGCGCTGCCTGGCGCACTGCCGATTGGTCGTAACTCGCCGCAAAAGTGCCCGTATGGGCTCTACGCGGAACAGCTCTCAGGCTCGCCCTTCACAGCCCCACGCGCAACAAATGAGAGATCTTGGCTGTATCGGATTCGGCCGACTGTTGCTCATTGGGGGCAATTCAAGAAGGTCGACATCGGCCTTTGGCGCACCGCGCCAGCGCCCGAAGTAGATATGCCACTTGCGCCGCTGCGATGGGATCCGCTTCCCATTCCAGCAAAGCAGCTCTCCTTCATCGAAGGAATGCACACCATTACGACGGCTGGCGACGCCGGATCGCAAGCAGGCTTGGGCGCGCATGTCTATTTGATTACTCGCTCCATGCAGGATGAGTACTTTTATAACGCCGATGCGGAGATGCTTGTTGTGCCGCAGCAAGGGGGCTTCGATTTTGCACGGAGTTCGGCATCATCGATGTTGATCCGGGTGAAATTGCGATCATCCCGCGCGGTGTCAAGATCAGAGGTCGAACTCAGGGGTGAGCCCGCGCGTGGGTACATATGTGAGAACTACGGCGGTGCGCTGACGCTTCCTGAGCGTGGTCCGATCGGCGCGAATTGCATGGCGAACCAGCGGGACTTCCTGGCGCCTATCGCATGCGTATGAGGACCGCGAGGCGCGCTCACGCATGTATGTGAAGTGGGGTGGAACGCTCTGGGTGACGGACCTTCAGCGCTCGCCGCTCGATGTGATCGCGTGGCATGGAAACTACTACCCATACAAATATGACCTGCGTCGATATTCGCCGGTAGGGCCAATTTTGTTCGACCACGCTGATCCTTCGATCTTCACTGTGCTGACTTCTCCGTCTGAAACGCCAGGCACAGCGAATATCGACTTCGTTGTGTTTCTGCGACCGCTGGCTGGTCGCTGAAAATACGTTCCGACCGCCCTGGTACCACATGAACGTTATGAGTGAGTTCATGGGCTTAATTTACGGCGTGTACGATGCGAAAACCGGTGGCGGATTCTCGCCTGGTGGAGTGTCGTTGCACAACACCATGCTTCCTCATGGTCCTGATCGGGACGCCTTCGAAGGCGCAAGCAACTCCAACCTAAAGCCGCACAAGCTCGAAGGCACGATGGCATTCATGTTTGAGACGCGCTTTCCACAGCAGGTCACAGCCTTCGCAGCTGGGATTGAGCAACTGCAGAAAGACTACGGCTATTACGGGCACCAGCTTGCTGCGCACTTTGATGCATCATCGCACGAGCCACGGTGAGACCCAGTCCAAAACGGTGAATGAAGACTGCGAATGGCATGCGTATACGTGACGCAATCCTCCCAGTTGTGAGCATGATAATGACGCATCGTTCCTCCTCAATCGCACTTGATCAAACCCACGATTCGGCTTTGCGCTCGTGGGTATCCAGTGCCAACAATCACCCAGATTTTCCTATTCAAAACCTTCCGCTTGGGGTTTTCTCGCCGAACGGTGGCGCGCCTCGCGCAGGGGTTGCGATCGGCAAGCATATACTCGATCTGCCGGCCTTGCTCGCAGCCGGATTGCTGTCTGGCGAGGCCGCCAGTGCTGTCGAGGCCGCGCCAGGGGCTCATCTCAATGATATGCTCAGCCTAGGTGCCGGTCCGCGCCGGTCCTTGCGCGTCCGCCTATCGGAACTATTGCGTGAGGGATCGGCCGATCGCGACAAGCTTGCGCCGTTGCTGCATCAGGTGACGAACTGCAAACTCCTTCCACCGACACTGATTGGGGATTACACTGACTTTCTACGTAGGCATTCACCACGCTACCAACATCGGCAAGGTATTCCGCCCCGACAATCCCGCTTCTACCCAACTACAAGTGGGTGCCGATCGGATATCACGGTCGCGCCTCCTCGATTGTGCTCTCGGGCACCCCAATCCGCAGGCCAAAGGGACAATTGAAGCGGCCAGACGAAGATGAGCCACGCTTCGGTCCATCGGAGCGGTTGGATTATGAGCTGGAGTTGGGAGTTTGGGTCGGCGAAGGTAATGTGCTGGGAACGCCTATTTCGATCGCGGATGCGGCTAATCACGTCGCCGGGTTTTGCCTACTGAACGATTGGTCCGCCCGCGACATTCAAGCTTGGGAATATCAGCCTCTTGGTCCGTTCCTGTCGAAGAATTTCTCAACGACCATTAGTGCGTGGATCATCACGCCGGAGGCGCTGGCGCCCTTCCGTATGCGCAAGCCGAAGCGGCCCGCCGGCGACCCAGCGCCACTCTCATATTTGTGGGATGAGGCAGACCAGCAGACTGGTGGCATTGATCTCAGAGCTCGAAGTGCTACTGCTCACCCCGGGGCTTCGAGAGAAGGCCTCGAACCGCACCGACTAAGTCTCAGCAACGCGCGTCACATGTATTGGACCGCCGCGCAGATGGTCGCGCATCACACGAGCAACGGCTGCGAACTACGGCCTGGCGACCTTTTCGGATCCGGCACGATCTCGGCGCCGGACGAGTCAGGATGCGGCAGTTTACTGGAAACAAGTCATGGTGGGCTCGACACCAGTTCGGCTCGCATCCGGCGAGCAGCGTCGGTTCTTGGAAGATGGCGATGAGGTGATTATGACCGCGCGCGCGCGCCGCGATGGCTTCGCTTCCATCGCCTTCGGTGAATGCCGGGCGGCACCATTTTGCCAGCACCGAAGTAGACGCGCGCCAATTGAAGGAATTGGGAGGGTCTCACATGAATACATCAACGCTTTTCAGCGGAGCCGTACGCAACGCCTTCGATAGTGCAAGGCGCAAATCCGACGAGACATGCCGTCCGAGCGCCAAGAACGGATTCAGGCTTTCACCGCTTGCTTGCGCGAGCTCCTTCGGCCGCACGTGAGCAAAAACGCCTGTCTTGTGAACGGCTGCAAGATCCAGGACCTGATCACCGATGGCAACACCGCCGCGAAAGGTTTCTGACGAATTCCGTCAACGAAAAATGCCGAAAGGCAAGTTCTGAATCGGAAAGTCCGTATCTGACGTATTGGCAAATTCGATCCGGCTACGGAGAACCGCGTCGTGCGTTTCGTTGACGAGGACTCACGATCAAGCCTCGTCGGGTTTATCGGCAGCCATATCGATAAGCTGCTGAATGACTGTGCTATCGCCGATCTGCGTCATGGCAAGCAGAGCGAAACGGGCCAGGAAGAGCGGTGACTGCGCTTCACCGATGCCCGTCATAGTCTTACAAAAATGAGTGTAGATGGCATCGAGCTCGGACTCGGTTAATCTGCCTGCATGGTTCATGGTATCACTCTCGATCTCGTTCAAGAATTGAGCATGTGGTCTAATGCTGCGCGCGCCGCTTCCCCGTCAAACCGATGCCAGCGCCCGAACACATGTCCGTCTGGCCGCACGAGGTACAGCGTTCCTCCCGTGGCGCCGTACATATCGAATAGACGACCGGTGTGATCCCAGCCGTGCGCTTCCACGACATCCACGTGGAGATGTCGAGTGAGCGTGTTAAGCACGAACGGAACGCCCCGTTCGCCCATGCTAACAGCAAGAGCAGTCAACGCCGACGGCGTGGCACCATCGTCGGCGAAATAGATCGCTGTGACGGCTGGCGTGATGAGATCAGTCAAATGTCCTTCACGGGCTGCACCTTTCTCGACGATTGTCACTGGACATTCCGACAGCGGCTGGCCCGGAACCGGGCCGCATTCGAACTCGTCCGCACCGCCGATGACATTCAGCGGTGACGTCACATACGTTATTGCTGAGGTTTGCCGCGGGTTAATGAGTGAGCTCAGGGCTGGATGTTTGACGGCGAGGCTGAGCACAGCCCTACGCATGAGATCGAAGGCGAACGAGGGCGGCGCCATGAATTCCGTGCTTTTCGTGCCATAGCTCAGATTTTCGTGGGTCGCGGCCACGCGCTCGACCGAATAGCTGTCGAGCAGTCGCTCCGACGCCAGTCCCTTGACGACGAAGGCGAGTTTCCAGGCGAGATTGTCGGCATCATCTATTCCCGAATTCGCGCCGCGCACGCCGAAAATCGGGACGAGATGAGCCGCATCGCCGGCGAACAGCACCCGCTTATGACGGTAATTCTCGAGCGTGAGCGCGTTCGCCTTATAGATGCCGATCCAAATCGGGTTCCACGGCGCCGTCTCGCCCATCATGTCGAGCAGGCTGCGCACGCGCGGTATGACGTTCTCCGGTTTGATGGCTTCATCGGGGTCTTCACCGTCCCGCAGCTGGTAGTCGATCGCCAGACATTGTCTGGTTGCTTGTGGACCAGGACGGTCGAGCCAGGATTGCAGGCAGGATCGAAATACGCCAGCCTTTCGGTCGGGCGATCGCTGTCGAGCAGGATGTCAACGATGACGTAGCGTCCCTCGTAGCTCGTACCTTGCAATTGCAAGCCGAGCGCTTCGCGCAGGAAGCTACGGCCGCCGTCGGCAGCGACGATCCAGTCGGCCTCCATGGTATAGTCGCCCTTTGGAGTATTGATGGTCAGCAGCGCACCGCCATTATCGCGCGCATCGATGGCGGTTAATTTGTTCTGCCAGCGGATCTCGATGAGATCGCTGCGCGCTTCGGCCGCGTCGAGCAGAAATTGCTCGATGCTGTATTGCGCGAGATTGATCATCGGCGGCAGCTTTTGGTTCTCGTCGGCTGGCATTTTGAAGTGCAGCACCTCCGTATTGCGATAAAAGCTGCGGCCGCCCGTCCACGGCAAACCTACATCAAGAAATCGTTTGATTGCGCCGAGACGTTCAACGATCTCCAGACTTCGACGGGAGATGCAGATCGCGCGACTCCCGAAACACACCGAATCGTCGGCTTCCAACAAAACCACAGGCACGCCGTAGTTGGCGAGCCCGAGGGCGGCGCAATAGCCGACTGGGCCTCCCCAACGACGACCACCGGTCGCCGCTTCGGATCAACCCCGCCCTTCAAGGGAGGCAGCGATGCCGGGTAACGTTTGGCTTCAAACGGATAGCCTTTGAATTGCTGGTTCATGGGTTCCTCCTCGGACCATACGCTTCTTCGGCAACGCTTTCGGGACTGCCGTGGCGCGCCTTTCGGCAGCCACTACGGGGACGATCAGCATGCCTGCACAGCCGGTCGCTAGCATAATCGATGCATAGATCAGACCGCTCCCAAAGCTCTGCGTCGAATCCTTCAACCAGCCAACAATCAGCGGATTGAGAGCAGAACTAGGGCGCCAGTTGGACGCGTGGTCATTTGATCCTCCCACGTGGTTTCCGTCCCGTTGATCACGATAGCCTACAAATAGATGCTACCATGAGTGAATACCGCTGCAAACGGGCGGCAAGGCCGGCGATGAAGCGCATGACCATCAGCTGGTCGATGTCCGCGACGTGCGCAGTGGCCAGCATGATGATCGCGAAGAACAGGCTGGCGCCGATCAGCACCGGGCGGCGACCGATCCGGTCGGCCAGCACGCTCAAGGCGAGCGAGCCCACCAGCATCCCGAACAGGCCCGCGCCGAGGACTGGGCCGAGGCTGGCCTTGTCGACGCCCCACGCCTGGATGATGGCAGGCGCGACGTAGCCCATCGCCTGCACATCGAAGCCGTCGATGACGACGGTCAGGCCGATACCTGGAAGGCACTCACCTTGTTGGCGTCGATCACCGCGGAGATGTCTACAGCTTGATTGCCGCGCAGGTTTTATTCGGTCGCAAGTGCGAACGGGGATCAGTGCGCCCCTACCGCGGCAGGGCGCGGCTCAGCGCCTTTGGCCACGGGAGGAATGTGCTTACGCACCACCAGCAGCGCGATCGCCGCGGCGGCCATGCTTGCACCGAGCAGGCTCAGGCAGCCGGCCGCGCCGGCGGCGGTAATGACGGCCGCGCCGAGGAAGGAGCTGATCACGCCGCCGCGCTCGGCCCACTGCCAGTCCGGCAGCTGTGCCGGTCGCGCGCACCTCGGTCTCGTAAACGTGAGCGCACAGCGCGTAAAGCGGCACTTGGACCGAGTTGACGAAGAGGCCGTGTACGCCGAACCCGAAGATCAGCAAGCCGGGGTTGGCGGCCACATTTACGCTCACCATCGCGAACGCGCTTGCTGCAGCGCCGGTGGCCGCGAGCGCCATGGGCCAGCGTGAGCCGAAGCGGGTGATGCAGACGGCGCACAGCAGCGCGCCGATCACGCCGCCCAAGTTGTAAGCGGTCAAGCCCTGGCTGGCGAGCGCCGGTGGAATGCCTTCGTTGGCTAGCATGGTGGGCAACCAGCTGAATGCGGTGTAAAGCGCGAGAACTGTCATGAAGAAGGCCGTCCAGATGGCCAGCGTGTCGCGCGCCAGGCTGCCCTCGAACAGCGCGCCGAAGCCTGCCTTGGGGGCTGTGGAATGCTCCTCGGCTGCGTCAGCGAACTGGGTGCCTTCCGGGGCGTGGCGCTGCATCCGCCCGAGCAGGCGCACCAGTTGCGGCCACAGGTCGCGGTGGTGCGCAAGAAAACGCGGCGATTCTGGCATCGCAAAGACCAGGATCAGCGAAAATAGGACCGGCAGCAAGCCACCGATCCAAAACAGTCCGCGCCAGCCGTAGGCCGGCAATATCAAGCCGGCGAACAAGCCGGCCAGCATGCCGCCCAGCGGGTAGCAAACGATGGTAAGCGAGACGGCCAAGGTGCGCGCGCGCGCCGGGGTGTATTCGGCGGTTATGGTCGACGAGCATGGCAGCGCGCCGCCGATCCCCATGCCGGCGATAAAGCGCAGCACGGTGAGCGTCAGGAGATTGGGCGTAAAGCCGATGGCAACCGTCGTCGCGCCGAATACGAACACGCTGGCCGCGAGCACCAGACGCCGTCCGATACGGTCCGCGACCACGCCGGCCACCGCCATGCCAACCGCCATGCCGATCAGGCCCGCGGCCACCGGGACGCTAAAAGCCTCCTTCGAGGCACCCCACTCCTTAATCATCAGCGGAATGGCAAAGCCGATGAACTGGCCGTCGAAGCCGTCCAGCACGATGGCGAGCGCCGCCATCAGGACAACCATCTTCTGCATGCCGGTGAAGGGACCGTCGTCGAGTGTGCGGCCAATGTCCAGAATCGGTGCGGTGGCGGTGCTCATGAGCGACTCCTGCTTGCTAAGAATCCAATCCACGAACGATCAGGGGCGTTTATCTGGAACGATCTCATATCTGGTGATCGCGAAGGCCGAATTCGGCCGATTCTGCAGGGCCATTGCGCCGGTGTGCCGCTTGTGGAGCAACAGCTGTCCGCACGACAATGATCAAATTATAGCGAACGCCCTTGCAACCAGGAATCCAATTTTCGGCCAAAGACGCTTAACCGCATTGGAGCCCGCGATGAGACTAACATGCCCTCCTTTAAGCATGATCTCCTCCTTGTCCACTGAGCTAACGCCTGCCACGCGCGGCTGCGCAGCGGCGTAAGGAACGATATGATCATGTTCGGCATCTGCGTGAAACACCGGAACGGTGATGTTCTTGATGTCGGCAGGGCGCCCCTTGATCGTGAGTTTGCCCCTCATAGAGCTTGTTATCCCACATGAGTTCCTTTCGTCGTCTGACGAAAATACTCCCCTGCCAGAGGAAGAACTTCCGTCGACCATTTCTCGAACATTCGGAACGATTTCACGTAGGGGTCGTCCCACATTTTTTCCCAAAGCTGGATTTGGCTGGCTGCGCGCGAAGCAGGCCTTAGCATGTCAAAAGCCTTCGGGAGTTCTAAATCATGATTGGGTGCTCCGGTTCGTCGCGCATCGGGTCGGTGATCCACGCCTGATCAGTTTGATCCGGCGCTGGCTGAAAGCGGGTGTTTTGGAAGATGGAAAGGTCCGTCCGAGCGAAGCTGCAGTAGCCGCTATGAAATCCCCGGTCCATTCTGATCCTCATCAAGGCTTGAGGACGACGACTGGCCAAGAGTATCACGCACTTGCTCCAATTTGTGCGCTGCGAAGTCCTCGCTGTCCCCACCTCTTGGCGCGCCCGTCGCTCGCCGGGTCCCGTTCGGCCCCCATCCACGCGCCGGTCCCCGGTCGGGGAATGTGAGGCAGTAGCGCCTCGGTCATCGGGTTCCATCAGAATGCGCGTATCACAGGCGCGACTTGACAAATCAACACGCGGGCGTAGCGGAAGTGGAAGACGCAAGGACTTGTCGCGGTTACTGGAACTGCTGAAGAATTTTGGAAACATTCCCAGCGGCCGCGCTCAAACCCCATAGAACACATCGTGATTTGGAAAACCTCATTGCTGGTTGCATCATTTCAGCGACTCCGCCTCGTACTGAATCGGTGGAACACCCGCATTCGAGGAGACTGCGTCTGATGGATGACGACAAAATTCCAGGCGAACGTGGCCGTGCGGGACCTTGGCCATGAGCCTGGTGCCGCACGGCGCCCAGCCCCGCAACGGTGGCCATGTTGGTCTTGGTCCAGGTCTCGTCGATGAAGACCAGGCGCTCAGGATCGATGCTGGCCCTGATACTTCTGCCATTGCGCGCCGCCGGCGGGCGACGTCAGGACGGTCGCGTTCGCTGGCGACGACGGTTTTTTGAAGCTTAGATTCTCGGCGTGGACGAACTCCCACACCGACCGATAGTCGACCTTCAGCCCACGCTCGGCGAGTTCGGCCACCAGCCCGCGCAAGGTGAAGTCCCTTGCCTTGGTGCGCTCCAGCAACCAATCACGGTGCTTTCCCGAAATCTTCTTCGGCTTGTGCCCACCCATCTGGCCCGGCGCAACGCTGCCGGTCTCTCGGAAGCGCCGAACCCAGAGAATGGCCGTGTTGACGCCCACTCCAAATTGCGCCGCCGCCCGGTGGCAGGACAGACCACCCGGATCGACTGCCGCAACTACCCGCTCACGAAGATCCATCGAATAAGGTTTGCCCATCCATGCTGGCCTCCTCCCAGCCAGCATGTTGAATCAGAACCCGCCTCATTTGGGAATCCCAAATCGATCAACCTAATCCACCGCCTAGTCGCCCGCTTCAACCAATTTGAAAGGATTTAGTGATTCGCTTCGTCGGCAGTACGGACGACGGAGGCAATGATGGCTGCGAAGGAGATTTCGGTAAAGAGATATGTCGTGCGATTGAGCGCGGATGAGCGGGAGCAACTTGAGGCGCTGATCCGGAAAGGAAAGAACCCAGCACAACGGATCCTGAAGGCGCGGATATTGTTGAAGGCCGATGTTTCGGGCGCCGGTGAAGGCTGGAGCGACAGCCGGATTATCAAGGCTCTGGAGACGAGCCCATCGATGGTTTACCGGGTGCGCAAGCAGCTGGTGGAGGAGGGCTTCGAGGCTGTGTTAAGCCGCAAGCAACGAGCGACGCCGGCGGTTGCGCGGATTTTCGATGGCGAGAAGGAAGCCAAACTGATCGCCCTGGCTTGCTCCAAACCTCCCAAGGGACGCGTGCGCTGGACCTTGCGGTTGTTGGAGAACAAGGTAGTGGAGCTCGGCATCGTCGATCGCGCCAGCGACTCAACAATCGGACGCGCGCTCAAAAAACACTCTCAAGCCCCATCGCCGACAGCAGTGGGTCATTCCGCCGAAGGCGAACAGCGCGTTCGTAGCGGCCATGGAAGACGTGCTGGCCGTGTACACGCGGCCACGCGATCCCGATCGCCCGCTGGTCTGCCTGGACGAGACCTCAAAGCAACTCCTTGCCGAAACGCGTGTGCCGATACCGCTGAAGCCGGGACGCCCGGCCCGACATGACTATGAGTACGACCGCAACGGCACGGCCAATCTCTTCATGCTGTTCGCACCGCTCGAAGGTTGGCGCCACGTCAAAGTCACGGACCGCCACACCGCCGTCGATTATGCTCACGTCCTGAAAGACCTGGCCGATATCCATTTCTCGAACGCCCGGACCATCGTGCTGGTTCAGGACAATCTCAACATCCACAGCAAGGCGTCACTCTACGAAGCCTTTCCGGCCGCCGAAGCCAGGCGGTTGGTCGAGCGCTTCGAATGGAACTACACCCCGAAGCATGGCAGTTGGCTCGATCTGGCCGAGTCCGAACTCGGCGTTCTAACGTCCCAGTGCCTCGATCGCCGCATTCCCGACAAAGCAACTCTCATCGAGGAAATCGCCGCCTGGGAGCACGACCGCAATGCCAACCACACCAAGGCCGACTGGCAATTCACCACAAAAAATGCTCGCATCAAACTCAAGCATCTATACCCTGCAATCTGACTGAATCAGGCGACTAGCAATCATGAAGGAGCGGAAGCGGGAACCAGCCAGGGCCGTTCTCGACCTCGACAAGGACCACATGCGCAGGCTCTGGGATCGCACCCGGTGCCCAATTGCCGCAGATCGAGGACGCTGTTCATGGTCATGAACGGGGTTCCCCCTGTCGGTCCTGAAGAAGCCCAGGGGCCACTCGGACATCAAGATGACGGAGCGGTACGCCGTGTTCGAGGACAGCGCTGCTCGCCACGGCACCGGCTGCGCTCAACGGCCATGAACACAAGACGAGACACAGCATCATGAATTTCCTCTGAAGCGGGAACTAGGGCCTTACCCATCGCGATGTTTCTTTGACGATCGGCATCGCCGCGCTCGAATCGTAATGCGCAAGCGCAGCAGGCCATGCATGTCGCCAGCGAGAAGATCGGCCGATACGAGGATTTGATGCACGCTACGCGGCCGAGGTTGCAGGGCGCCGACGTACAGGAACATGGACAGCTCTATCCGGTCCAGGTGTGATCAATCGCCGGCAGTTCGGTTCTCCACTGCCTGAGGGCAAACCGGTGCAGGTGACGTATGCGCGCGTGGGAGACGAGACGTTCGGGATCAACGAATTCATGATGCGGAACAACACGTGCGGGGCTCTTGGCCATCAAGGACGGCCAAGTCGTGCTGGAACGCTATGCATATGGGAACGACGCTCAAACGAAATGGCTTTCATTTTCGGTCGCTAAATCGATCGCATCCACCCTCGTCGGTGCGGCGGTGAAGGACGGCTTCATACACAGCCTGGACGACCGCGTCACCACATACGTACCGCAGCTCAAGGGGTCTGCCTATGATGAAGTGACCGTCAAGCAAATTGCGTTCCAGATGAGTTCGGGCGTGAAATGGAGCGAGGACTATCTCGACCCGGAATCCGAGCGGCGCAAGATGCTGAGGAGATGCAGATCGCACAGGATCGTGGTGGGTGCTGAAGTTCATGGCCCAGCTGCCACGCGTCGCGTCGGCCGGCACACAATTCAACTACAGCACTGGTGAGGCCTACCTGGTGGGGAAATCCTGGCTGGCGCCATCAAACAACCGGTTAGCCAATACCTATCCATGAAGATTTGAGTCCCGTGCGGAATGGAGTCCGACGCGTATTGGCAGTTGGATTCGCCGAACGGTCAAGAATTTACCGGCAGCGGCTTAAATGCAACCCTGCGAGACTTTGGACGCTTCGGATTATTCATCCTCAACAAAGGCGTAGTTGACGGCAAGCGCGTTCTTCCAGACGAGCTGGATAGCGGATGCAACCGCAAGCAGATCCCGCGTCACGTCTCTCGCGCCGGGTAAGCTCAAGGGCTTCGAGCCGATGGGTTATGGCTATCAGTGGTGGACATTCCCAACCGGCAGACAAGGCGCTGCCCGAACTTGATGGCGGCCTATTCGCTGCGCTTGGCACCTTCGGACAGCAGATCTACATCAATGCAAAGGAACGGCTCGTGGTGGTGCTAAACAGCACTTGGCCGAAGCCGATCGACGGACAAAGCTTGGCTGAAACCGAGGTGTTCCTGGGCGCACTGACTGCAACACTGCGTGAGCGCCAGTCGGTTAGGAGCGAATCTCCTCGTTGAACCTTCCCAGTTAGGCGTCATCACGCTGTACTGCAAATGAGTTTGCGATCCTTGCCCTTGGCCAGATCTTCAGTTGTAGCAGCCCTGATCGACACGTCCATCGGCGGTCAGCCGATGTCCCCGTCTACAGACGAACCCACCTCGCCACAGGTGGCAGTGGATTTAGGTTCCAGCGACGCTGGACGGCCTGAAGGCGAGCGCCCGTATCATACGGGCCAACGGCCGAAGCATCGGCTATGTTCATGTCTGGTGCTACGCTGGATCCGTGTATCAGCGGACGCTCGAGCATCTTCTATCGCAAAGTCCGCTGAACGACGCCGACGCGCTAATCTGGGACCTGCGCGATGGTTGGGGCGGCGCGATCCCCGAGTATCTTGATTTGTTCAACACGCGAGCGCCGACGATGCAGGTCACTGATCGCAATGGCGCCAGCGAACTCGCGAACGTGAAGTGGCGCAAGCCTGTCGCCATGCTCGTCAACGGTGGCACCCGCAGCGGCAAGGAGATCCTTGCCTATGGCTTCAAGAAATATCAGCTTGGCGAGGTCATCGGTAGCCGGACGGAGGGAGCTGTCCTTGCTGCGACGGCGTTCCTCATTGGCGGCGGCTTGCTGTTGCTCGCGGTCGAGGACGTGCGGGTCGATGGCGAGCGGCTGGAAGGCGTTGGCGTCGTACCAACGATCGAGGTCCGAGCTGACCCGGCCTCCGTAGGCCTAAGTGATCCTCAACTCGATCGGGCGATCGCAGTCCTCTCGGGGGCCTAATCCTGAATTAGATAACCCCAGAAAGAATGCGCGCTACAGGACAGGGGCACAGCGGCTCGGCTTTATTCGTCTTTCCATTTGATCGAGCAGCCAATAGACGCCTTTTGGTGATCCGGCGCCACGCCGGTGGTCGCAATCGCACGCATGGCCTCGACAAGCTCTCGGGCGCCTCCGCGCGAGGCGGAGTTGTGCGGCCTTCGTCGAGCCGGCCGCGATACTTGAGCCTGCGGTCGGCATTGTAACCGAAGAAGTCCGGCGTACAGACCGCCCCATACGCCCGAGCGACTGTCTGCGTCTCGTCGTGGAGGTATGGAAACGGGAAATCATGAGCCTTCGCGAAACGCTTCATATTCTCAAATGAGTCTTCGGGATAGCTCGCCGCATCGTTCGAGCAAATCGCCGCAAAGCCTACACCCTCCGACATCAGCACGCGGGCGTCCGAAACCATGCGGTCGATCACCGCTTTAACATAGGGACAATGGTTGCAGATGAAGACGACGACCGTGCCTTTTTCGCCCGCAACGTCATCCAGTGCGTAAGTCTTTCCGTCGGTGGCCGGAAGCCGGAACTCAGCCGCCGGCGTATCAAGAACGGCTTGGGTAGCTGTTGCCGGCATATCGCACCTCCTTGTGCCCAAATATATGCTGACGACGGCCCGCCGGGGCAATGAGGATTTAGATGCTCGAGTATTGCCACGATACTCAGAGCCGTTCCCCTCCGCCAGGAAAAGCCTGCTGATCCACACCATCTGAAGGCCCGGGGCCTCGACCTCCCTGCCGGCCCACGACCACAGGTATGGGTACCACCAGTTTGGCGCATCGCCGAAGGTGTGGCCGGCGGTCTGGCCAGGCCCCGGTACGAGGCTTTAAACAGGCCGGCTCCGGCCAGTCTCACCGCGCCCGCAGCGGCTCCTCGCGCCGCCAGGATCGCGGTCCTCAGATCACCTTGCGTTGCCGCATGTCCCTGACCTCGTCCGGCGAGCAGCCGAGCCACTCGCCATAGATCGCCTCAGGATCCGCGCCGGGAATCGGGGCGCATTTCAGCGGGACCTTGCTGTCCGACATCCGCAGCGGCCAACCCGGCACGATGACCGGCCCGCGCACCGGATGCTCGATCTTCTGCATCATCCCGCGCTTATGCAGATCCGGGTCGTGCAGTAGCTCGAGCGTGGTGAGGACGGCGCCGCAGGGAACACCGGCGCCGGCGATGATCCGGGTTACCTCATGCTTGGTGCGCTTCGACGTCCATTCAGTGATGGCCGCATCCACGGCCTCCGGTTCTGGGCGCGGGTGGCGCCGTCGACCATACGCGGATCGTTGAGCAGGTCCTCGCGGCCGATCGCCTTCACCAGGCGGCGCCAATGCTCCTCGTTGCCCCGCGAGGCAAAGATGTAGCACCAGTCGTCGAGCCCCCCGGCGAGCATTTGTAGAGATCGCCCGGCGCGGTCCCGAACACCGTGTTGCCGCCACGCGGCAGCTGGTCGTCGCGGGCGGCCTGGCGGCTCATCGGCGTGCGGCAGTAGTTCAGCATCGCGTCGCGCATGGCGATCTGGATGTGCTGGCCGCGGCCGGTTGTCATGCGCTGGTAAAGCGCGGCGATGATGCCCATGGCGCAAAGCATGCCGGTGCCGGTATCGCCGATGGTCGGGCCCGGCCGGACCGGTGGCTCGTCGGGATAGCCGTTCATCGCTGCGCGATAGGCCCGCTGCGCGGGTAGCCCAACCGTGAGTGCGGTAACCGGAGGCAAGATCGTCAAAGCATAAACTCGCTGCACGCTAGTTCGTCCGTTGAGGCGGTGTGGCTTGTCTGCGAGCATGGTGGTCGCGGATAGAACGGTCCGCAATTCCGCGCCCGAGATGCGGAAGGCTACATCTGCATCGTCAAGAATTTGAATGACGGACACCGTGCAATCGGAGAAGCAGTGATCATCTTGACGAGTAGCTTGAGACAGTTTCGGTTAGACAAAATTGAGGTTTGTTGCGGCCTTCAAAAATTGGTTCGCCCTATGATGCTCCAAGGCTGTTGCAAGGCTGATCGCGCAGAAGTTGTCGAACGTGACCGTTTTGCAACGCCTAACTCTTTGAAATCACATGGGGAGAGAAACCTACTTTCCCAGTTAGCAATACTTGTGCCATAACGCCAAAGTTGTGCATATATTTTGAGGCCGAGGTTCTTCGAAATCTCCTCGGCTACGAACGCGAAATTACGTGGATACTCAATTCTCGAATACCCACGCCGCACCGCCTGACGTATCCCTTCCCGCGGTTCCTCCATTGAGGTTTGCGTACGCCGGCCCCGGTGTGCGCCGCGCTACCGTCATGGGGCCGGCATCCGAAAAACCTTCACAGAAACGGCTCATTCGCACATCGGATGTCATGCAACCGCTCGTCTCGCAACAGCGAACATGCCAGCCGCATCCGTTTGGTGCGATATTTCGGACGGTCCGCTTGGCTCGGAATAGCGAAAGGGTTGGCTGGCTAAATGAGCCAGAGTACCAATAGTCGACAGCGGCACAATAAGGTCACTTCGCCATCTTGATCTTGCTCAAGCGCTATCCGCCTTTACCGGCAGATCCTGAAAAATAAGCTGCCTATGGAGAGACACCATGAACATGCCAGCCCGGGCCAAGCCCAGTTCGCGAGCCTTCCGATTCACCTCGCGGCATGGCGCTGTTACGCGATCCGTTACTTAACAAGGGGACTGCTTTTACAGAAGCGGAGCGAGATGCGCTGGGATTGCGCGGCCTGCTGCCCGCGCACGTGCTCTCGATGGACGAGCAAGTCGCGCGCGTTCATGACCAATCTGCGTGGCCTGCCCAACGATCTGGAAAAATACGTCGCGCTGAACTCGCTGCACGATCGCAACGAGGCGCTGTTCTTCCGCGTCGTTTGCGACAACATCGATGAAATCCAGCCGCTGATCTATACCCCGACGGTGGGCCTCGCCTGCCAGCGGTTCGGCCTGATCTTCCAGCGACCACGCGGCATGTTCATTGGCGCCAATGATCGCGGACGCATTGCGGAACTGCTGGGCAACTGGCCTTATCCGGCCAAGCTTATCGTTGTCACCGACGGAGAGCGCATCCTCGGCCTCGGCGACCTCGGCGCGCATGGCATGGGCATCCCGGTCGGCAAGCTTTCGCTCTATTCGGCCTGCGCCGGCATACGCCCGGAGTACTGTCTGCCCGTCATGCTGGACGTCGGCACCAACAACGAGGATTTGCTCAATGATCGCTATTATATCGGCCTGCGGCAGAAACGCCTGAGCTGGCGCGGCTTACGACGAACTCGTCGACGAATTCATCATCGCTGCGCGCGAGGCTTTCCCCGGGGTGCTGATCCAGTTTGAGGATTTCGCCAATCACTCGGCGTTCCGGCTGCTGCACAAATATCGCGACGAGATAAATGTCTTCAACGACGACATTCAGGGCACGGCCGCGGTTGCGCTCGCGGGCCTGTTCTCGGCGTTGCGCGTGAACGGCGGAAAACTTGCTGACCAGAGGGTGTTGTTCCTTGGCGCAGGCGAGGCTGCGACCGGCATCGCCGACCTCGTGGTCTCTGCCATGATGGCGGAAGGTCTATCCGAAGCCGAGGCCCTCAGGCGCACCTGGCTCGTCGACTCGCGCGGCCTTGTCGTGAAGAATCGGGCGGGCCTCACCGATCACAAGCTTCGCTACGCGCATGACCATGCGCCGGTCGGCGATTTCCTGACCGCGATCCAGACGCTCAAGCCCACCGCGATCATCGGCGTTGCGGCTGTCGGTGGCGCCTTCACGCCCGAGGTGCTGCAGACCATGGCTGAGATCAACGATCGGCCGATCGTGTTTGCACTCTCCAATCCGACCTCGAAGGCGGAATGCTCGGCCGAGGAGGCTTACCGCCACACCGGCGGGCGCGCACTGTTCGCATGCGGCAGCCCGTACGATCCGGTGAGACTCGACGGCAAGACCTTCGTGCCGCGCCAGGGCAACAATTCCTACATCTTCCCGGGCGTCGGTCTCGGCGCGACCGCGATCGGATCAAGGCTGGTGACCGACGAGATGTTCATGGCTGCGGCGCACACGCTGGCCTATCTCGTCAACCTCGACGACATCGAACAGGGTAGCCTCTATCCGGCGCTGCCGCGGATCCGTGAAGTCTCGGCACACATCGCGGTGGCGGTTGCCGAGGTGGCCTATAAGCGCGGTCTTGCGACCTTGCCACGGCCGAACAACATGATGGCGTTTATTGAGTCGCAAATGTACGACCCGCAATATTAGCTTAAATCAGGCGCTAATTTAGTGGACGACCACCGTGGCGACGGCGGTGGTGCGGGGCAGGAGCCAAGGCCATTGAGGATCCGAACATTCCCAACGGACGCATGACGTCCCCCGTCGGCTGGAAGAAAGGTGGCGGTCCCGGAGAGACGATGCGCCTCGGCCAAGAGGATAGCGAGAGAAAGGGCGATGCCGGTCGCGACAATGCGCTTCATGTTGGATCCCTGGTATTGTGGCGGCCCCTGTCGGACGGCGACACCCCGGAGCAGGCGCTCACCAACGCGCAGAATGCCATCGCCAGCTGGATCGAAGCCGCGATTGACATGAACCGACCGATCCCGGATCCGTCGCCGCAACAAAGTACGGCTGACCGCCCGGTGTCTTGGTCCGTCCCCGCTTTGCTGATCTATTGCCGCGATCACCGATGCAGCCACCATGTCGAGGTCAGTGCCGACGGCTGGGCCGACGACGTCAGGCTGTCGGATATTGAGCCAGGGCTGCCTTGCGTACAGACCCTCACGACATAGCGCACGCCGAGCCTGCGTCCGACCTCCTTGACGTCGACGGCTTTGCCTTTGAACGTAAAGCTCGAATTGCGAGCGATCACGAACAACCATTTGAACCGCGAGAGCGCGGTGATGATCTCCTCAACCATCCCATCCGCAAAATACTCCTGCTCGGGATCGCCGCTCATGTTCTCGAACGGCAGCACGGCGATGGAGGGCTTGTCCGGCAGTGGCGGGGCCGCACCCAGCCTATCGCTCACCGCGCTAAACGATCCCGCGCGCACAGCGTAAAAGCGCGGACCGGCTTGGCGATGTTCTTGAGCTGCTGTTCGCCCCGGTCCTCGAAGCCAACGTCCAGCTTGCCTCTCGACCTCGCTGTACACCTTTCGGAAATCAAGATGCCGCCCGAGATTGACCCCAATGCGTAGCCTTCCAAGGGAACTCTCGGCCTGACGCGATGCTTTCCTGTATCTCTGCCGCGCATCTTACGGCAGCCGACGGGCTCGCGAACTCGGCGAGCGCGCCATCGCCCGTTGGTCTCTGATCAGGCGGCCGTCGAGGCTTTGTCTGTACCGCCTGCGGCAAGCGCGGCGCCGAGGCCAGGCCGAAATTCTCGAACCTCGCGGCGGATCGGCGACCCCTTCTAGCCGGACAGCGATGTTGGGTCCCGTCACCGAGAGCGTCACCGTCAGCCCCGACGATAACCTCCCCTAAGCACAACCGCGCGTGCCAGCGGACCGCCCTCCCGGACCAATGTCTGCACTCGGCGGAAGCGGACGTGCGGCCCCCAAGGAGGAAGTCCGGGTTTGACCCCAGAGCGGAATGCGGCATCGCGTCAGTCGCGCGCGTCGTCCGCAGTCGCCAACATGCCGTCTCACGATCAACGCTCGTGAACGGCGAGAGGAAAAAGACCGGCGCAGCGCACGGCTAGTCAATGTCGACTTCATGCGCTGCGCCGTATCGGCGTAGCAGATCAGAGTCCTGGCTGTTTGGACAGGAAACCAATAACAGCAGCGCTGAATCCTGCGGGATCACGAACCGGCCCGTCATGGTTGACCGTTGGGAGAACGATCTGCAATGCACCCGGCACACACTTGCTGATCGCTGTCGCTCATCATCACGTACGATGTCTGCGTTTTCTCTCCCCGCATGACCAGCGTCGGTTGGGTGAAATTCGTCAGCATGTCGCATGTGATGTTCGGTGGTGGCGGTGCTGCGAACAGCAGCGGAATGGTGCGGGCGTTGTCATCCCACATCGTCTGGAACGCCTGCGGCTCGCGGTCGGACCCGCCCGGCGGGAGTTGGAACACGGCCTCCACCAGGAGCCGGGCCGCTTTGACTGGGTCGCCGGCCTTGCTCGCAGCGGCGGCTGGGGCATAGATCCTGGCCCGATCTTCGCGTGCCGCTTTTCCTTCAGCGCTGTCCGCCGGCAGCACGGACATCATGCTGGCCTCGTACAGAACGAGACTGCGGACCAGCGACGGATTTTTCACGGCCATGGTCGCGGCCACGTGGCCGCCAAAAGACCAGCCGACGAGGTGAACAGGTCCCGCATTGAGTGACGTGACGAACTTGGCGAGATCGTCAGTGAATGTCGCGACGCTGTATTCCCTTCCGTCATCTTTCCATGGACCGGTACCGAAATATCGCTGGGTCAGGGCGATGAACCGATATTTCCTGGCGATCTCGTCTCTGACCGGTTCCCAGGCACGATGGTCGGAGATCACCCCATGGACGAAGACGACGGGCTCCCAGAGCCGTCCTCTAGGTATTGTATGCGAACACCGTTGACTTCGGCCTCCTTGGCCAACGGGGCAGACGTTGCGTTACACGGGATCACAAGGCTCAGCAGCAAAGAGGCAAGGACCGATAAGCGGACCATGGCTTCCTCCCAATTTTTGCTGGCTTCTTTCCCCGGCTGTTCGTCTTGACTCTTTTTCGTCGGGGATGCCCGCAACTATTATCAGCGCGGATCTCGTCTGCACTATGTCGCGTCGTCGCAGGGAACCGTGCCGAACGTCGCGGGAAAAAATCACCGCAGCTCAAGGATGATCGTTGCTGCAGTGCATGAGTCAGGTTCCTGTGCCCATAGCTGCCCCGGAGGCGTGCGACGGCACGTCCGCAGTTGGCGAAAGCCGACACCGCATTCCAGGCGCATCCGTTGGTCAACCGACTGAACCCTGCTTAGGTCACCGTGTCGCCGGCGGCATGCTACTCTGGTCAGATGCGTCAGGCGAGCGACCGCCGGCGCAGGTGCCTCGCCCGTCCCTTTCATGGATTGCGCCGCCAGCGTGATATCCGAGCCAGTCGGCCACCCCCGCCCAATCAGATCGTCCGCACTAGCGTTTGATTTTAATGTCGTTGGGTTTTTCCAGAACTGGTCGGTCGCGCCATTGCGCCAGATCGGCGCCGGCGGCGCGAAATCGCAGGTTCGGGCCTGCTTGAACGCGTCGCCAAGGTACCACGGCTTTTCCTGCCAGTACGAGTCGGGACTGGCGTTCCCAGCCCAACCCGATTGCCAGGTACGGATGGGTATACAGGAATATCGACGGCTTCTCGCCCGATCACCATAACGATCGCACCATTCGGTCCATGATTGCGCTTGAGGCCGCGCAGCGGTCGGGTCGAAGGAACGAAAACTGACGTAACCGGAGCGGGCGATCGCGCCCAGTACCGGAGCCAGTCACCATACCGAACCCAACCCCTCATTCAAACAAGTCTGACGTGGATCCGCCGGAATGTCGGTGGGTTTCTTGCCCGATTTGCAGTATGCGCTCCACTCGGCGCTACCGATTTCAATCCGGGCGTCGCGCACGAAGGCGCGAGCGTCAGCGGAGGACGATATTGTCGTAAGCGCCAGGCAACTGTTCCAGTCCCGAACCCGAAGTAATCGCCCAAAGTAGTCCAGCCATCATTCGCGTAAACTTTTCGGGGTTTGACAGGAATGTCGCGGCGTTTTGCCTGAACAGCAATAGTCGAGCCATTCACGACCAGATTGCAACTTGAGGCTCCGCACAAGCGCGGGCTTCGGGGAACGGCCGCCACCCGATAGGTGCGATTTCTGCTCGTTCCCAGCCAATCTCCCAACCCCAACCATCCATCATTCGCATAAATGACGTTTGCAGCAACCGGAATGTCATTGAGGCTTCTTCGCAGATTTTGAGAAATCGCGCCATTCAGCTTCGTCTTTCAGACCGAGGCTGCGCACGTAGGCGCGCGCTTCTTCAAATTGGCGATATTGTCGTAATCGCGGAGCAACCGTTTCCAGTCCCAAGCCAATCGCCCCATCCATCCCAACCATCTTTTGCATATGTTCTTGCCCGGCCCCGCCGGGTGTCAGCGGGCTTGTTGCCTGACTGGCAGTACACGCTCCATTCTTGCCCTGACTTCAAACCGAGAGTACGAACGAACGCGCGCGCGATCTTGAAGGGGCGATATTGACGCAAGCTCGAAGCAACCGTTCCAGTCCCAAGCCAATCTCCCATTCCAGCCCAGCCATTATTTGCATACTTTCCTTCCTGGGTCAGCCGGAATGTCAGCAGGCTTCTTGCTCGACTGAGAATACGCTCTCCATTCAGACCGAGACTGCAAGCCAAGCCCCACGAACGAACTGGCGCGCGCTTCTTCAAATTGACGATGTTGTCGCAAGTGCCCTGAGCTGCTTGTGCCCCAAGCCAATCGCTATGTCCAGCCCAGCCATCCATTGCATGTATAGTTTGATTTGGATTGGATGGGATGTCATTCGGCCTTTCGCCTGACGCACTAAATTCGTGCCATTGAGTATGACTGATTTCAGAAGCCAAGCCCACGAACGAACGTGCGCGCGCTATCAGAAGGCCGATATTGTCGTAAACTCCCAGCAACCGTTCCAGTCCCGACCAATCGCCATGCCCAGCCCAGCCATCCTTTGCATAAATTTGATTTGGGGCGGATGGGGATATCATTCTGGCCTTTCGCCTGACGCGACTCAAATTCGTGCCATTGGGTTGATGATTTCAAGCCAAGGCCGCGCACGTACTCGCGGGCATCCTCAAAACTTCCGCCAACTCGCCCGTCCGACACTCTCCCAAATCCGTGTCGAGACAGCTCCGGCAAAATCCTTAAGGATTTCATTTTCATCCTGCCGGGATGTCGCCCTCAATCTCAACAATCTTGCCGCTCGATACGCGCCCCTGTTCAATCGCGCTCTAAACTCATCCGCGATACGCTCGTCTTGAGTTGAGAGCGCCGTGATGTCTGAGCGACTTGCTTGAATGCAGTTGTTTGGCGAACTTCTCGAAATCCATTTCTCCGGCACAACGAGCGGAACGACGATGTATCCATGTTCCTTGCCTTCGTACCGCCGTAGGGCACGCCCTGCCGCTTGAACGATGTCAACGCGGCTCTGCTTGGGATCGGCAAACATCACGCAGTCGATAGCGGGAACGTCGACGCCCTCAGTCAGGCAGCGGGCGTTGGTCATGAGCGCACGCTTGTGAACCACAAACTCCCGTAGTAAGTCGCTGCGCTGCCCCGCCGTCTTCTTGCTTGAGATATGAAGGTTGGTCGTCTTTGGGCCTAAGCTGCCCATTCGATTGAGCGCGTCTTGCTGTTCCCGAAACCGATCCGCCCCGCGAATGCTCCGATGAAATGAAATCGCGTGTTTGACCCCGTGTCGTCTTGTAAGTCCGCTTGAGCGCAATCCCGGCAGCAATGGATTGCGCCTCAGCCTCATCGAGGTCGCGTGAGTTCAGATTGAGGATACGGTTCTCGATCGATCAGCTTCCGAACGTGACCATCGCTGACCGTTATGGTCAGGATTTTGTAGTCGGTGATAATCTTCTGCTTGATGGCTTCTTTGAACGACAGCTGAAAAAACCGCGCTCCGTAGTCCTTCTCGTTGTCCATCGAGAGGACATCGCTGCGGTCGCCTCGAAACACTCGTTCGGTCGCGGTCATGAAGACGCGACGTTGTATTTTTATTTTCTTGTCGCTGAGCAGTGTGGCGAACGTCTTGGAATGCACGCCGACGGTCTTGTGGGCTTCGTCAAGGATGGCGAGGTCGAACGTTATGCGAGCCTTTCGTGCCGCCGCAGCCAGCTTGCCGCTGCTTTGATAGGTCGTGAATACGATCTTGGGTCCACTGGAGCGGGCGCGAAGCAGCGCCGCAATCTCATTAGTGTCCGTGTGCGTGGGCAAACCGAGGTCATAGACCTCGCCGACAAATTCGTCGCGCTCAAGGTTGCCGACCGTCTCATCGCTGCAAACACAAAGCCAATCTGGCTTGATGCCATGGGCAAGAAACTCACGGGTCCAATCGGTCAGGCTCTGGCGCACCAAGGCGAGGCTTGGCACGGCAACGAGAATGGTCTTGGCCTTTAATGCCTCAGCAATCCAATAGGCCGTGAGGCTTTTGCCAGTCCCGCACGGCATGATCAGCCGACCGCGTGCCGCGCCATCACGGACGAAGTGGGTCTTTGCAGCCGCGACAGCGGCGCTCTGATGGGGCCTCGGCGTTCGAGCCTTCGGTGCCGCGCTTCTGCCTTTCAGTTTTCGCGACGATTAGGCTCCAAGCCTCCTGATCGAGAGACTGCCAGCGGTCGAGGCCAATCTCCGTCGTGTTGCGCATCAGGTGGCGTTTGCTGACGGGTTTTGATGCCGTGTGAGCGACAACCGCCAACTCGATATTGCTGCATGTATTGAAAGCAAGGCTCGAAAAGGTGCCCAGCTCTCTGCGGGTCAAGGGCTTGTCGTGCTGGCTGCGGAATTTTGACTGGATTGCCCAGTATTTCCCGTGACGCGTTCGGGCTATGAAGT
>ERZ1370068.11086-contig-9731_pt1 | contig 40421 bp, 58 predicted proteins | sample MGYA00561227_ERZ1370068 | MGnify/ENA primary metagenome ERZ1370068 (study PRJEB38410, sample SAMEA6850437) | metagenome | study: Metagenomic assessment of the ecological functions of the soil: analysis of the soil microbiota associated with the... | reverse complement strand
GTGTACTTCGTTCAGTTACGTATTGCTGCCTCGGCCTGGTTGGCCAGACCGGGCTCAGGACTACAAGACGACCGTAAGCAAGGCGATCATGCGCGCTATGCCAGATGGACGAAGGCGAGATCATATTCCACGACCGCGGGCCCCCGACCGACCTCCTGAAGCTTGACCTGCGCGAAATGGAGCCGATCCGCCGGAAGATCCAGTACATCTTCCGGGATCCTCATTCCTCGCTCAATCCACGCATGACTGATCAGCGGCATCCTGGCGGAGCCGTTCGTCATCCACGGCATCGGCACGCGACGCGACGCGCTCGCGCCGCGGCGGTGCGGCTGCTCGAAATGGTGGGGCTCGGCGCACAGCACCTCGAACCGCTTCCGCACAGTTTCTCCGGAGGCCACGCGGCAGCGCATCGGCATTGCCCGCGCGCTTGCGCTGCAGCCGCGACCTCGTCATCTGCGACGAACCCGGTGTCGGCGCTCGACGTATCGATACAAGCGCAAATCCTGAACCTTCTGAAGGACCTGCAGGAGGAGATCGGAGCTCACCTTACCTGTTCATCTCGCACAAATCTCGCTGTCATCAACTACATCGCCGACCGGATCGCGGTCATGTGCGCGGGGCGGTTAGTGGGCTTGCACCGCGGCTGAGCTCTTCCGCAACCCGATGCATCCCACTACGCGGGCGTTGATGACGGCGGTGCCCTACCCCGATCCGGACCGTCCGCTCGATTTCAACGCGATAGGCGCCGGCCGTCAGTCCAATCCGGGCGCCTGGCCGGAGCCGTTCTGCTGCGGAGCCGGCGGCGATCCGCCGATGCAGCGAGGTATCGGACGGCCATTTCGTGCGGGCATCGCGCTCCCCCGCCGAAGCAGACAGCCCGCCCGGCCGCCGTCGCGAAGGCGCTCACCTAGTCGCTTGCGGCGGGTGTGCCTGAGCCGGCGTTAGACAGCCGCGCCGGCCTGCTGTTATAGTTTGGCCTAGGATTGGGTGCCAGCCATGCGGCGGACGGTCGCGACGGCTGCTGCCAGGAGAACGCGTCCGCATCATGGACCTGCAATATCTTTCGCTACACGTGGAGGTATTCGAGGCTCGACCAGATTTGGCTTCTGGTCGTGGTGGTGATTTCCTCCCGTTCTATTTCTTCTCGCTCGACCTGCCGAAGTCCATCGTCAACGGCCCGATCCAGGCGGCGGGATTCGACAGCCCGAACGCGACAGAAGACGGCGATGAGGATCGCCTTCGACCTGCCGAACTGGCTGTTCGGGGGTGGCGAGGTCGTTCTCTTCGGCGGCTTCCAGCTCGGCCGCGTCACGATGCTCGCATACCTTTGCATCCTGTTCTTGTTCTTCGTGCTCGATGAACGGCTACTTCAAGCTCTACATCTCCACCTTCAAGGGGCGGCTCGGCGAGCGGATGCTGCGGCCGCATGCGCTTCGAGCTCGTCGACATCGGCTGCTGCGCTTCCCGCTCCGCAGTTCCGCCGCCTCAAGGCCTCCGAAGATCGCCACCATGGTGAAGGACGAGGTCGAGGCCGCTCGGCGGCTTCATCGGCGACGCCTTCGTGCAGCCGGCCTGTCTCGTCAGCCAGGCGGTCACCGCGATGGTGTTCATTCTGATGCAGAGCTTCACGCTCGGCCTGATCGCCGGGGCGATCGTCGGTGTGCAAGGTCATGCTGATCCCGCGGCTTCGGCGCAGGCTCCTCATCCTCGGCTCGGGCAGCGGCAGCTGACGGCGCGTCAGCTCGCCAGGGCGCGTCGGCGAGATCGTCGAGGGCATCAGCCGGCATGCGCGTGAACGACACGTCGAACTGCGAGCGTGCCGAAATCTCGCGCCGGCTCGGCACGCATCTTCTACATCCGCTTCGACATCTACCAGTGGAAGTTCCTGGTCAAGTTCATCAACAACTTCCTCGCCCAGGTAACGCCGTTCGTCTTCTACCTGATCGGCGGCTATCTCGCGATCACCGGACGGTCTCGACATCGGACCAGCTCGTCGCCGTCATCGCCGCCTACAAGGAGCTGCCTTCGCCGCTCAAGGGATCTGATCGACTGGGATCAGCAGCGCCTCGACGTGCAGAGTGAAGTACGCCAGGTCGTCGAGAGTTTCACCATCGGCAAGGTGCTCGACCCGGCTTTGCAGCAACTCGCTGTCCGGAGACGCCGATGCCGGATCCGAGCGCGAGATCGCGTGCGAGCGGAGCCTGCCATTCGCGACAGATCCGGGCGACGCTGCTGGAGGCGGTCGACAGTGAAGGTGGTGCGCGGCGAGTCCGTCGCGGCGGTCGGGCAGGTCGGCGCCGGCGGCGAGTATCTGGCGAGAGGCTTTTCGCACGGCTTGTCAGAGCCGGCAGGCGGACGCATCCTGCTCGACGGCACGCCGATCGAGACGCTGCCGGATGCAGTGACAGGGCGGTGCATCGGCTACGCCGAAGCGAGCACCTACTTCCCTAGTCAGGCCTGCGCGATGCGTTGGTCTACGGCCTCCGCGCATGCGCCGTTGCGGGTCGCTCGAGAAGGACACCGCGCAAGGGAAGCTGTCGCCGCCTCGGAAGCGCTTGCCTCCGGCAACCCGGAAACCGATGTCACGGACGACTGGATCGACTACGATGCCGCGGGGCGCGACCGGACCGGAAGACCTGCTCGTCCGGCTCCGCGAAATGCTCGTCATCGTGGACCCCGAGAGCGACGTCTACCGGCCCGGGCTGCGCGGCCGTATGCCGCAGGAGAGGCTGGCGGAGCTGGCGAGGCCCGCATTCTCGCCGCCCGCGACGGTTTCCGCGAGCGCCTGATCCAGACGCAGGGCGAGCGCTACGTCGAGGCGTTTCGGCCCCGACCGCTATGGTCAATGCCTCGGTGAAGGAGAACCTGATCTTCCGGCGTCGCCGATCGACAAGCCCTCGACGGGCGGCTCGAGGATCACCTACATGGCGTCGATCATCGCGAAGACGGGCCTCGAGCGGGCTCGTCGGCGATGGGCCAGAAGGTGGCCGGAGACGCTGATCGAGCTGTTTGGCGATCTCGCTCCGAGCAACCCGCTGCTCGAACGCATGGATCTAATGGCGCCGGAGGAGATGGACAGCTATCGCGCCGTCGTCCGGCGAGCGGCGAACCTGCAAGCCCGGAGGCCATCGACGCGGCGGATCGGCAGGCGCACTTCTCCGCCTCGCCTACGGCTACATCGAGCCGCGGCATCGCCACGGGCTGCTCGATGCCGAGCATGGAAGGCGGCGATCGTGGCGGCGCGCCAGCGTCTTCCCACGCGAAACTACCGGAAGACCTCGAAAGGGGCGATCGCCTTCCACCAGCCCGGCAGCGCTTCAATCCGGCGGCCAGCGTGCAGGCACAGCGTCGCTCTTCGGACGCATCGTCGACACCTACGCGGAAGCCGGCGAGCGCGGTGAACGCCATGTTGCGGGCGAGACGATGGACGCGCTCTGGCCTCACCGATCCGATCATCGGCCTCGGCCTCTCCTTCGATATCGGCAGCGGCGCCAAAGCGGCACGTGCGCAGGCGCCTGCGGCAGAAGCTTTCCCTTGCCCGGGCGCTCATCAAAACGTCCCGACGACGCTTGTGGTCAATCAGCGCCCACGCCGCTCTCGCGACGCAAACGCACTGGGATGCTACGGTAACGCGGGTGCTCGACTTCGCCCGCTCGCCAGACGGCGGGCTTCGCGATTTTCTGGGTGCTCGGCCATCCGGCGGCGGGACAATGGTTCGACCGTGTGCTGAATTTTCGAAAACGGACGCATCGTTATCGAAGTGCGAAGCGCGCAGGCGGAAGAAGAGCCAATCATGAAGCATTGGAAATAGCCGTCCGGCGGAGCCGAGCATACAAAGGGCGAGGAAAACGTGAGGTCTGCGAACGCTGAAGTCGACCTGCTTCGCCGGGTGCCGCTCTTCGCGGGTATCGAACCGTCGCGGCTCAAGCTCCTCGCCTACACCTCGGACGTGGTGACCTACCGGCAAAGGCGCAGGTGCTGTTCAAGCATGGTGATGTCCGGTGACGCCGCCTACGTACGATCTGTCAAGGGCGACGCACTGGGGTGATCGTCCCCTCTCCGGCACCGGCGAGTCGATCGCCGTCCTGCATGACGGCGACTTCGTCGGCGCGAGATCGCGATCTGCGATACTCCACCAGGCCGCGACGGTGCGCGCGAAGAGAGCAGTTGAGGCGCTGCGTATCCGCAAGGGACTTTTCTTCGAGCTCTTTGCATCAGTTCCCGAGATGGCGGTAGAGATGACCCGGCTGCTGGCCGAGCGCCTCACGCGCACCACCGCGGAGCTGGTAGAGGCGCAGCGGCAGCTCGCAGCCGGCCTGATCAACCGATGACGCAGCCGGAGTTTCTGGTGAGGATCTGGGGCGCGCGCGGCAGCCGCCTTCCGGCGCCGGCCGCGCGGAACGTCGTCTTCGGCAGCGAGACGTGCAGCATCGGATGCGCTGCGGCGGGCACGTGCTGATCTTCGACGTCAGTTCCGGAGGCCGAGGGCGCTTTCAAGCGGGCTACCTGACCGCCAACAAGGTCAGGACGTCGACATCTTTCTTCTCTCACTGCCACCTCGATGCATCAGCGCAGGGCTTGCCCTTCCTGAAGCCGCTCTACGATCACGAGGTCGCAGCGCGCATCACCGCCGGACATTTCGAGGACGCCACCACCTGCAAAGAGATGGTCGATAGCTTCGTGGCGCCGCCCCTACTTCCCGGTGACGCCGAAATATTTCGACGCGCATATCCGTTATGTGGATTTCCGCCCTCCCGACACTCTCTCCGCGGGGCATCGTCATCGAACAATGCGGCTGAACCACCCGAACGGCTGCGTCGGATACCGCGGCGAAGGCCCACGCGAAGCAATGCTGTGTGCTACCTGACCGACACCGAGCATATTGCCGGACGCATCGACGAGAAACTCATCGGCTTCATCAGCGGCGCCGACACGCGATCATCTACGACTGTATGTCACAACGATGCGGAATTCAGCCACTTTCGCGGATACGGCCATTTCCACCTGGGAAGGCGTGCGGCTATGCGGGCGGCGGGCATCAAGCCTGGTGATCTTTCACCCACCGCCCGGCCCGTAACGATGACGATTTGAGCAAAATCGAAGCGGACGCACAGGCCCGTTTTCCAGCGCGATCGTCGCCCGCAGCGGGCTTGATGGCGTTCTCTGATAGTATGATCTGAGCGAATCACAACGCGAGTCGAGAAATGGCCGAAACAGCCTCGTTTCGCAAATCACCGACTGGCTGGTGAACCAGTCCTCGGCGAAGACCTGACGCTCAATCAGGCTTTTCGAAGGCGTATGCACGGCTCAACGCCATCGGGGTGCGATCCCGTCGCGCCATGCTCATGTGGTCGACGCTGCGCACCTGTTCCGCGCCGAGAACGTCCGCTGGATGCGCGCAAGCGAAAGGCGATGCACCAGGCGCGGCCAGTTTCACCTGCATCGGGAGGCAGCGATTCCGAACGAAGTGGATGCGGGCCGATGCTGGCTACATGCTCGACGCGCACGTCACGTCGTGCTGCACGCCGCCGAGCTGACCGGACCGGGCGCGCTGCTCGACTTACCGCAATCCTGGAGGGACCTCGCGAAGAGGGGCTACGCCCGGGAACTATCTCGCCGCGCCGATGCTGAGCTCTTCGCCGGCTCCGCCTGTCCCGACAGGTCGCGTCAGCGGCGTATTTCAGTGACTCGGCATCGGACCGGCCGGGCTGGCTTCATCGACGACGATCTCGATACGCCTGCGGCAGATCCGGCGGCGGCCTCAAGCGATAGACCTGCAAGACGGTCATCGGTCGCTGGCAGGTCACAAGCGCAACATCTTGCTTCGAGGCCTATCTCCGGACGCCAGACCGGCCGGCGGGTGGCTTGCCGCCGTCAGTCAGTCGGCGGCGGCGAGCAGACTTGCGCGCGCTCGTCTGGTATTCCCGATCTCAGGAACTCCACCCGGCGCGCGCGAAGACGATGCCGGGCGAGGAATTCCCTCGATGCGCGCGTGAACGGCTGAGTAAGCCTGCAATGCATCGGCGCGACCGGCGATACGCCGCGGGCGAGCGAGGGTGCTGCGACCTTCCCGATCGGAGACGCGGTGCAGGCGATCGCCTCGGTCGCTGCGAGACTCGGGCTTGCCCAGGCTGGCGCGCCGTCGTCGGGCCGCCTTGCTCTGCAGTAGTCCTGGCGTTCCTGCCGGCCCCAGCGTCGGCATCAATCGATGAAGCGGATCGGACTGGGGGGCTGGAGACCGATCCCGCTACGGGATCGGGCTCAGCCTCGGTTCGGTCAAATCTGTATGGAGAATATCGGCGTGCTGCGGCGACTTCGCGCCTCTCCGCCATATCCGGATCCGACTGGTCGTCGAGGTGGCGCGGATCGAAGAAGCGACGAACGATCTGGATCGCGCGTGCTCAGCCGCCTCGCGAGGACGGCGGCGGTGGGAGCCCGAAGACCGTGGCGCTCCAGCAGGGCCGCATCGCCTGCGGGGCGTGGGACGGGCACAGGGAGCTGTTCGGGTTCCGCGGGGGCGGCGCAGCAGTCCGCCTGGGCGAGGTGGCAGCGGGTTCAACGAGGATCTGCCGTCTTTGACGCAGAGAGGTCAGCGTCTCGATCTTCACGCTCTCTGGACGCCTGGCCGGTTGGCGGCCGACGTGGTGAAATCCGCCGATGCGCGCGCCGGCCGTTACAGGGATGTCATATGGCGGGCGCCGCCGTCGGCGGCACGGTCCTGGTGCGCTCGGCGGCCAATCGCTTTCCCGCTTCGTCTTCGGCGGCGATAGCGGCGCGGTTCTCTCGCGTCCCGGGAGAAACGGTGCCCAGTGCGGCGCGCGGCGCGGTAATCGACCCACACCGCCAACTTTGTCGCCGGCAGAGTTGTTTCACGCTCCGCGTCAGGTGCTGCCAGTCGAGATGATCCCGCGCGCCGGCCTGGGCTTTTGCGATTACTCCGCGTGGCGCGCTACGCGGCTTCGCCCAAGCAATCTACGCGATGTTCTCGGGCGGAGGCGCGAGCTATGCCGAAGCGCAATTGAAGGCCGGACACATCGGCATCGATCCAAACCGGGAGCCCGTCAGACCTGAGCGGTCTCTCCTGCCGCTGGTCGCCGATCAGATCACGGCGCGGCGTGATTCTCTCGCTGCTCGTCGCCCCTGCGCCCGGACGCGTCGGCGGCATCCTTCCGTTCGCTTGCGGCTGGAGATCATCCGCATCACCGAGGCCAGGCGCGCGGTAGCCCGCCCGGTCCCGTCCAGGGCCGCAGTTCGCTGATGAAGACCGCGTGCGGTATGGCTTGAGGCCGCGGCTGGCTTTGGTCAGGCCGGATCAGAGCGCCGCCCAAGATCGTGGCGAGAGATGCTTTTCGCGGATCTACCTGGAAGAAGCGCGGGCAGGCAGCGGGCCAGTTGGTCGAAACGCTACCGCGGCTGGGTCGCGCGAAACTCGATTTCCGCAAGTAGATGACGCGCTTCGCATGACCGTCGACTGCAGCAACGCGACCGCCGATCGGCTGGAAGCGATCCTGAGAAAAACTGAGGCGGACCGGATCGTGGACTTCGGCTTTTACGCACACCGCCGGAACGCGGCGCTGATGACGTGCATCATGCGCTTCCACCGGACGACCACGTTCATTTCTTGATGGCGCCGGCGGAGGCTATGCGCTCGCGGCAGCGTCGCTGGGGAGAAACCACGCGGCGCGAACGCCGGCGCTGGGCGAAACCGCCGGGATGAGCTTCCGCCATCTGCGCTTCGGCCTCTCCACTCTCCTCGATTTTAAACGTGGCTTTCTCCCAGCACCGCTATTGCCGGTCAGGTGCCGGCGCGTTTGGAACGCGGCGCCTATGACGCTCCAGGCCGGTCTTCGCCGCCGCGGCGGACTTTCGCCGCGCTGCTGAGTCGCTCGCGCCTTACGAGGAGGGAGTTCGAAGCTTCGGCCCGGAAAACCCCGGCGCCGCGTTTCCGAGCAGGACTGGTTCCCCCGCCTCGATGCTGCGGCGCTCTGTAGCTCGTGCGGGAGACACAGCCGGGGCCGGATCGTCGAGGGTCGGCTCCGGCCACTCCACGCGCTTCATGGCGCGCGCGATCCGTGACGGCGGGCTGTCGACCGAGCTCGTTTCGATGATCCAGCGCCGCGCGCCTGTCTCGACGGCACCAGGACGGCCTTTCATCCGCTCCGACAATCCAGCGGGCTGGGCTCGCGCCGTTTCACCCGCTTGCGAGCGGCGACATCCCTGTTCATCGATTTCAGCCACATCCTGATGCCGAGGCACAGACGTCGATTTCCTCGCCAACCGCGTTCTCCCCGGCGTGACGCGAGGTGCTCATCCGTGCACGACATCTTCCTGCCCGACGACTACCCGCCCGAATGGGTGGCGCGGCTAACGAGCAACTCAGAGTCGCAGCGCTGTTGCGGGGCTTGCCAGCTTTCGACTATTTTGGTCCGAGCCATTACGCTGACAACGCACGTAAAAGCATGCCGTCGAGGAAGCCAGCGTCGCGCGACATTTCCGCCATGCCCGGTGCGCACAGGGCGAGCGTGTGGATGGTGGTGTGAAGGCGTGCACCGCCACCTTCTATAGGAAGGTGGCTGCAAGCTACAACCGGATGAGGGGCTGCGGCGTCGACTGGGGCGTGAGGAAGCGTCGCATCCCTCACCCACGTCGCCTTCGGCGACACCACTCTCTATGGGAGAGGGTTCTCCCTACTCGATGCCCGAGGTCGATGGCGTCGCGCGGACCGTCGCCCAGGAAGGAGAGGCGAGCACTACCAGCATCACCCGGCACCATCGGCGCAAGCAGCCAGGTTGAGCGCGCGCCACCGCCTCGATGTTCTGCGCTTCCGACAGGGCACGCCCCAGGACGTGATCGGCGGCCGCAGCCGGGGCCGAGGAACGAGCGCCGTCTCGGCGAGGATATCATCGACGGGATCGTAAGCGGGGCGAAGAGCGATCAGGTGGCTGGTGAAGTTCGGCACCGTTGCCGTCAATGATGCGGGCGGGCCTCGCGCCCATCATCTCGGCGGCAGCGACATAATCACCTCCTCGCGCAGCGCAAAAACTTCGAGCGCACCGCCCGCGCGATCGACGGCCAGTCGAGCAGCGCGGAATGATGATGATGCTACGTCAGATGACGCGCGGGTCCCAGGTTACCGGCGCCGCGAGCGCCATCCATAGCGGCAGTTCGGGAATGGGCAAAGAAGCACCTCAGTGACGCGCTGCACGATCGAGTCGAGAACGAGGCCGCCATAATAGCCGGCGATACCCGCCGATGATGATGACACGATAGTGTAGCCCAGAGCGTCACACCGACAGAGGCCGATGGTCAAAGAGATGCGCGCGCCGAAGGGCAAGAGCCGCGAAGAACATGTGTCGCGCGCCCGAGCCGGTCGGTGCCGAGCAGGAACAGCGTGCCCCTTCTCCGGCGGACAGATCAGGTGGAAGCTGCCCGGTAAAGAGTTTCCAGTAATTATGCTGCTCCCCGATGCGGAAGAAGCGGATCGGCTGCGGCTTCGACCGGTCGGGAGATGCTATCTCCGCTTCCAGCGTGTCAGCATTATTGAGCTTGAAGTCGAGGCGGATGAGACGAAGGGGTCCGACGAAACTTCCCTTGTGGAAGAAGTGCACCGCCTGCGGCGGCGCATGAACGAACTTGCCGAAACGATGATGCAGGTCGAAGGGCGCAATCATCTCCGAGAAGAAGATCGAGGCCATAGATAATTGCGAGGAAGACGAGACAGGCAGGACCTGACCGCGATCCTGTGCCGGAGGAAGCGCCGCCAAAGATGATCTGGCTCTGCGACGCGCGCGTTCTGGTAGCGCTCCGGCGGCTTCGAGCACCGGCGCGACGGTCGCCTCCGGATCGAAAGGCCTCGTCGGAGACGAAGTGCGTGAGGCTCATCGCGCCGCTCCGCCCGGGAGAGCCGGATGCGCGGGTCGAGACACCGCAAGGAGGATGTCGGATATCAACATCCCGACGACCGTCAGCACGGCGAGGAACATCAGGAACGAGCCGGCCAGGTACCTCGTCTGGCTTTGCAGCGCCGAAAGCGGCATCGGCCCCGGTCGTCGGCGACGGCGACGCTGACCGCGGGGAGACGATGACCGATCCGGAGACTGACCTGCGGCAGCAGGCTGCCGATATCGGCGATGAGACGGATTCAGCGCCATGCGCGGCGCTGGATAACGGATCAGCAGGCGGCCCTCCCCCACGCCTTTCGCGCGCGCCGTGGTCACATACTGCTTCTGCAGATTCATCCAGCAGGATGGCGCGGAGCCAGCGACGGAGGATCCATGCCGGCCGTCCCCGACGTGCCGCCGAGTCACCACGCCACCGGCACCCAGAGGGTGCTCCATCACCCGACACGAGCGCGCCGGTGCTCCACGGCTGGTCGACGTATTTCGGATCCATGAGGCGCGCCGATCGAAGTGCCGAACCAGACGTTCGCGAGATAGAGCAGGATCAGCGCGAAGCAGAAGTTCAGGGTGGCGAGACCCAGAAAGCCAAGGACGAGGAGGCCGTGAGTCGGCGGCGCTGTAATGACGGTCGCGTGACGGAATGACGCGCGCCAATCGGAAGACGACACGACGTAGATGAACACGACTGTGAAGAAATTCAGCACCAAAGTCAGGAACAGCCGGTCGCCGATAACGTCCGCCACCGGCTGGTTGTATCGAAGGAGTAGCCGAGGTCACCGTGCAGCAGGCCGGTGACCCAGACGAGCTATTGTTGCCATAGCGGCTTATCGAGACCACCTCGCTCGCGCAGGAAGGCGATCTTCTCGTCCGCGACCTTCTCTCCCATGGCCTGGATCTCGGCCATGTAGGTGGGAAGATAGTCGCCGGGCGGCAGCTGGATGATGATGAAAGCCAGGATGCTGATGCCGATCAGCGTCCACCCACCATCGTTATTAAGCGTCGAACCAGAAACGCGAGCACGAGTCTCACCGCGGTCATTCGGCGAACCAGAACGTGTCCCGGCCGATAGACGCCGAAATAGGCGCCGGGATCGAAGTTGTAGATGCCCTGCGTCGGCACGTTCTGCAGCCTGTCGGAGACACGCCTGGCGCTGCTCAGCGCGCTGAGACGATCCCGATGGTGAACACCTGGTCGCTCCAGAGCGTCAGGATCTTCTCCCACGCCGCCTCGCGCGCCGGCGAGTCGGCGGACTTGCCCCATTCGTCCTTCAGCGCCATCAGCTGCTTCACGGCTTCGAGATCCGGGCGATCCTCACCCATCTGACCGCTGGTCTGCGCCCAGAGGCCCCAGGCCGGCCATTCCGAACTGGGATCGGGCGACTGCGGCGCGAACTCCGCCGGGCTCATGTCGGGCTTCAGCATGGCGTTCTCGAGGCCCCACCAGACCGCCATCTGCGTGTCGCCGGAATTGATTCGGCTATAGAACCTCGGCGCTGCGACGGCTTGATGAAAAGCGAGACGCCGACCTTCTTCCAGTGGTCCTTGATGAGCTCCAGCACGTCGGTTTGCTCGGTCTCCTCGCCCGCCGTCTCGACCACGATCTGCAGCGGTTGACCGTTCGGCAGGAGCCGGATGTCGTCGGCGCCCCGCTTGGTCAGCCCCAGACCATCGAGCAGCTGGTTGGCGAGATCGGGATCATGACTGCGTCCACTTGGTCTGAGTATCCTCACCTGAACAGCGGCGAGTCGGGCAGCACCGTGTTGTTCGACGGCACCGCAACTCCGTAGAAGATCGTATTGTTGATGTCGTCGCGGTCGATCGCCACCGACAGCGCGCGCCGGAAGTCGGCTTCACGGAAGAGCTTGCGCAGCTCGACATCGGTGGTGTTCAGGTCAGGATAGAGCGCAACGCGCTGCAGCGCCTGGTGGCCTGCCAGCGGCGCCTGCGAAATGGCTGCGCTCTTCCGCTTCCTTCAGAAATGTGAAGTTGGAGAAGCCCAGATAGGCGCCCTGCAGGTCGGACTCGCCGGACGCGACCTTGGCGGGGATCAGGTCGGCGCTCGAGACCGCAATCGCCACCTGGTCGATATAGGAAAGCTGCATCCGACGGAGTCGACCCGGTAGAAATAGGGATTGCGCTCGAACATGAAGCGGTCGGAAGGGGCTTGGTCTTCAAGACCAGGCTGCAACGTCGGATATTTGATATTGTCGTTGCGGTAGGGCAGTCCTTGTTGAAGAGCAGCGCGACCCCAGTTCTCCTGGCCGGCCTCCTCCGCCATCTTCTTCACGTTTCAAGGCCGGCATACTTGGCGTGGAACTGCTTCAGGTAATGCGCCGGCCGGAAGATCTCGACCGGCTGGGCGGCGGCGACGCCGGCGGAAATAGAATTGTAGCTTTGACCAGCTGTAGCGAACGGTCAGCGCATCAGGGAACTCGACCCGCGGCTTCTCGCCGTCGACCAGCAGCTCCTTCGGCGGACCGAAGCGTGACACCCTCGGGATCGTTCGCGATGTCCTCCCAGTAGAAGCGGAAATCGTCCGAGGTAAACGGCTCGCCATCGGACCACTTTGGCCCGGCGGCGAGATGGAAGGTGAAGACCCTTGTTCCGTCGACGTCGACGCTCTCCGCGATATCGGGAACGATCTCGAAACTTGGCGAGTAGGGCGACGAGCCGCGCATAACCGTAGATGACTCATGATGCGCGTGTCCTCTGGCGCTGCCGCCAGGATGCGCAGCGTGCCGCCGTAGCGGCCGGCTTCTTGTCCGTCCCATCGTAGCTCAGCAACGGACGGATGCTCGGGGATGCGCTCTCGGCGACCGGCGGGAGCGTCTTTGCCGCGACGGCGTCCGCGAAGAAAGGGCGGCGCTCACCAGCTGGTCGGGCTGTCTGCGCGGAAGCGCCGGACAGCGTCGCGACAGGCTCGCAGACAAAACAGCGCCGCCAGCGCCCAATATTGCGAACGTTCATCCCCGCACTCCCCGTTTTCTCTGTTTCGGCACCAGAGGTAATTGCAATGGGTCTTGTCAGGAAGAACACTTTCGACTCAGGTAGGCCGTGCCGATCGACCCAGGCCATGAACTCGCCGACGCTTTCGTCCACAGACTTCCACGTAAAGGAACGGATGCTGCGCTGCGATGAAGCGCCTGACGCGCCGGCGAGCACTGCATCTCCATTCCCTTCCACGTCGATCTTGATGAAGTCCACCGGCCCGCTGACGAGCGCATCGAGGCGCTCCACCGACCTCGCCGTCGGCATCGGGGATCGATCGCATTGGCGCCGAGGCCGGCGGTCGTGGAGGGGACGGCGCGCATTCGGTCCGTTTCGCTCCGACCGCCTTGCCAGCGAGCAGGTGAAAATCGACGTTGGTGAGGCGGTTTTCCGCCACCACGGCAGCAGGATGGCGGAGGCGGAGCGCGGCAGTGCTCGATCGGAACGACCGCACTGCCTGCATGACGGCCGAGAGAGCAACGTGTGGTTCCCGGTATTGGCGCCGACATCGACGATGTTCAGGCCGCGCGGCAGCCGCGCCGCCAGGAATGTCAGTTCCTCATGCTCGAAGAACAGGCGCGCATCTGCTCGCGCTCGATCACCGGGTTCAGCCCGGTATAGGGGAGGCTCAGCGTCAGCGCGCCGTAGCGGAGACGCATGAATACCGGTTCCTTTTCCAGAAAATCCGTAAGCCCGGTGCGATCCGCCTCCGCGAGAGACGGGAGCGGGGCAGTGGAAATGCGTCAGGCACTGTGCGCGTCTTGTATGCGCTACCGCGCTTCCAGAGGCGAAGCATGTAGTTGCGCGTACCACGCCGACGTGTCAGGCGCGCAAAAGGGCGTCCAGCGCAAGCGCCGGGCGAACGAAATGCGCCGGGCCGATCCACCAGCGCAGCGCGGCATGGAAGAAGCCCGGGAAATCCTGCGCAGCGAGGCGCGTGATGCGCTCGAGCTTCGGCGGCGGCGCACCTTCCGGCGCGGCGAGCGCAGCGCCGCCCCAGACCGCGTCGTAGACGCGGAGCGCCGGCTGCATCTTGACGAAAATATCTGGTGCGAGGGTCTCCTCCGACGTGCATGGCGAGCAGCCAGTCAAATTTTTGGTTGGCGGCCTGGCGGGCAGCGTCGAGCAAGATGGCTCGGCTAGATGCGCCCTGCGCGACAAGCAGCTCGACGCTCTCGAAATCGCCCAAACCATGCTCTGCCGGCACGGGCGAGCAGGCGATTGTGCGGCGCGCGTCAACACCCCCGGCCGGTAACACCCACCGCGCCGCCGCGCAGCCGTTTCCCTTGGCTAACGCGCGGCTCCCCTCCCCCTTGTGGGGGAGGGGATGGGTGTGGTGACCCGCTCCCCGATCCATCCCGGCGGCGCCTCGCACCCATGCTGGACCGCCGGATCGACCTCGGCGTAGGAGTGCCCGCGGCTGTAGTTGTCGTGATAGACGACGATCGGCTTCAGGCCGGCGGGGGACCAGTAGACGCCGAGCTTGAAATACGGCCCCTCTCCCTCGTTTTCGTAGGCGAGCGGACCGCGCCAGTCGAAAGCCTTTTGCCGTTCAGCCACATCTCGATCTCGGACATACCGTGCCGGGACCAGCAGAACGCGGACGATGACATCCATGCCAGACCCCGGGAGGGAAATCCGCGACGCTGGCGAACTCATAGCGGATGTCGGGCTCCGGCGAGGCTACCCGTCCATAGGCGCCGGTGACGAACAGGTGTCCGGCACGGTAGCGGATGGCGATCGGAGGCTTGCCGGAAGGATCGCCGAGCTTCGCCTGGTCATGCCACTGCGCGAAGACGCAGCCGACATTGTCGGCGAGCGCGAAATCATCGGCGAGCCGCGTCGAAAAGCCGTACCCAGACCTCCTCGTCCCAGACGACATTGTAGGGGTCGCGGAGCTCGGCGCGATGGCCCTGGCTGACGTAGTCGCCAGGCCGGAGCTCAAAACGGCAGGCGCGCTTCCCCTGTCGCACGACCCTCGACTGGATGACCGCGGAATGTTCGGCGGAAAGCCGCTTGACGCTCCAGCCATCGAAGGCGCCGGTCTCGAAGTCGAGATGCACCGTCTCGAACGGCTTCGCTCGGCTGCGGCATGAGATATCCACCGTTCTGTCCCAAATGACGCCGCCGCCGCTTGGGGCGTACTGGACACTCAAGCCGGGACCATGAACCGGATCGCCACGATCGTGAAGGGCTATCCCCGCCTCTCGGAAACCTTCATCGCGCAGGAAATCCTCGGACTGGAGAAGCGCGGAATCGCGCAGCTCATCGTGTCGCTCCGGCATCCGACCGAGGGCAAGGTGCAGGACCTGAACCGGGAGATCCGCGCCGAGGTGCTCTATCTGCCGGAATATCTGAAGGACGGTTTTGCGCGGGTGCGCGAAGGGAGAGGAGATGGGCGAAGACGCAGCCCGGCTACGCTTCGGCACTGAAAGCCTTCCGCGCCGACCTGGAGCGCGATGCTTCGGTCAATCGGCTGCGGCGCTTCGGGCAGGCGTGCGTGCTGGCGCACGAGCCTCCCGCCGACGTCGCCTGGATCCACACGCACTACCTCCACACGCCGGCTTCGGTCGCGCGTTATGCTGCGCTGATCCGCGGCATGGGCTGAGTCGTTCTCCGCGCACGCGAAGGATATCTGGACGACGCCGGAATGGGAGCTGCGCGACAAGCTCGCAGACGCCGCGTGGGGGTCACCTGCACGCGCGCCAACCTCAGAGCATCTGCGGTCGCTCTCCACCGAGCCGAAGAAAATCCATCTCGTCTACCACGGGCTGGATTTCTCGCGCTTCCCTCCGCCGCCGGAACGCAAGGCCAGGTCGAGTGGGCCGTTCACGATTGTGTCGGTCGGGCGTGCGGTAGAGAAGAAGGGCTATGCCGACCTGCTCCGGGCTGCTCGCGCAGATCGGCGGCGAGCCGCGACTGGCGCTTCGAGCATGCCGGTGGCGGCGCCTTGGCAAAGCGCCTGAAGGAGCAGGCGGCGAAGCTCGGCATCTCCGACCGCATTATCTGGCACGGTGCACAGGGACCGTGCCTTCATCTTCGGCATCCTCGAGCGCGCCGATCTCTTCGTGCTGCCATCGCGGCTGGCGCGCATCGGGCGACCGTGATGGACTTCCAAACGTGCTGATGGAGGCGCAAGCGTTTTGCCGTGCCGGTGCTCGCCACCGATGTTTCCAGCATCTCCGAGCTGCTGACGCATGGCAGGACCGGCTGGCTCGTTCCGGAGCGCGATCCGCGGGCACTCGCCGAAGCTCCAGTTGACGCTAGATCGACGATGACACGCTGCGGTTCCGCCTCGCCGAGGCGGGCGCGAGAACGCGCGTGAAAGATCCATCGTCCGAGCCCGGTATCGACTTCGTCGCCGAAGCAGCTCAGGGCGTCGGACCGCAAGCAGAAGGCGCGCTTGACGTGCCTGCCCGATCTTGCGGGCGATGCTGCGCGCAGCACCGCCTCCTGCAGCTCCTGAGCGAGGCGGCGAAGCGCCCTCGCCCGCTGGCGTTCTGGTGGCGAGACGACGACGCGGAGACTGTGACGCCCGCTCTCGAGCGGCTTCTGCTGCTGGCTCGACGGCATGGCCTGCCGCTGGCGCTCGCCGTCGTGCCGGAGCGCGCCACAGAAGACCTCGCGAACCGGCTTTGCCAAGCGAGCCGAACGTCGGTGTGCTGCAGCACGGCTGGAGCCACCGCAACCACGCTTCCGCCGGCGAGAGGAAGATGGAGCTCGGCGATCACCGTCCGCTCTGGCGAGGTCGTCGAGGAGCTGAGGGCTGGCTTCGGCCGCCTGACGTCGGCTGTTTCCGCAGAAGTTTCACCCGGCGCTCGTTCCACCCTGGAACCGCATCTCCGCCGCCGTGCAGGACGCCAGCGTCGATATCGGCCTTGCGGTAGGCTTTCCACGTTCGGCCCGGCGCCCAGAGATGATCCGCATCAGGTCAACACGCATCTCGACATTTTTGAATGGAGGCCGGAGCGGCGCCCGCTTTCGCGAGTGGAAGCCTCATGCCGTCCTGAACCTCGAGATCGAAACGCAGGCTGACGGGAGAGGACGAGCCGATCGGCATCCTCACCCATCACCTCGTGCATGACGGAGGCGAGCTGGGATTTCCTCGACGAGCTGTTGGGATTGATCGCCAAGCACCCGGCCGTACCTGGCCGGCGGTGGAAGAGCTGTTCGGGCTGCCGCCGCTCTGATCGGTGTTCGCGGTAGCAGGCGCCAGCGCGTACCGGTGCTCCCAGAATCATCAGCATCTGCATGATAGCGGCGATGCCACTATTCCACGAAGCGCTTCAGCCCGTCCTCCAGCGAGGTGCGCGGGTTGAACCCGAAATCCTCGGCGATCGCCGATATGTCGGCGTATGTAACGCGTCATCTCGCCCGGCTGCATCGGCATCATCTCGACGATGGCGCGCTTCTTCAGGATGTCCTGCAGGATGCGGATCATGTCCATCAGAGCCACCGGCTCGGCTCGATCCGACATTGTAGATGCGGTGCAGCTGCGCCGGCCGCGCCCGTCGGGGCGTCCGCCACCGCCAGCACGCCGGCGACGACATCGTCGATGTAGGTGAAGTCGCGGTGCATGTCGCCGTTGTTGAAGACGCGGATCGGCTTGTTCCGCACGATCGCCTCGGTGAACAGCCAATACGCTCATATCCGGCCGGCCCCACGGGCCGTAGACGGAGAAGAAGCGCAGCCCGATCTGCGGCACGCCGAAGATGTCGGCATAGACCTGGCTCATCATCTCCTGCGATTTCTTCGTCGCCGCGTAGAGCGAAGTCGGGCGGTCTGTCTCGCCGCCCTCGCGAAAGGGGATTGGATTGCGCGCGCCATGGACGGAGCTCGAGGAGGCGTAGATCAGGTTGGTGATGCCGCGGGCGTTGCGGCAATATTCCAGCACGTTCAGATGCCCGGCGACGTTCGAGTCGACGTAGGCATGCGGATTCTCGATCGCGTAGCGCACGTTTGCGCCTGCGCGGCGAGATGGATGACGATGCTCGACCGGCTCGTTCCGCAGCGTGTCGAGCAGCGCATTCTTCTCGCTGAGGTCGAGGCGGTAGAACTTGAAATTCGGGTAGGTGGAGAGCTGCACCAGGCGGCGGCGCTTCAGCTCGGTGCCGTAGAAGTCGGTGAGATTGTCGACGCCGACCACCTGCCCGCCGCGCTCTGCGAGCCTCCGCGCCACATGATAGCCGATGAAGCCTGCCGCTCCGGTAACAAGGATGGTCATGAAATGCCGGATGATCGGGCGCGGTCCAGGTGCGCGGCACCATACCATCCGGGATCGGCGGTCTCAACATTGGATTACACCTATCCGCAGCTTCAACGCCGCAAGGAAAGCCGCGAGCATGTCGCAGCGGGCGGTCAGCCCGCTTCAAGCAGCGACGCTTCAGAATGTCCGCCTGGCGGAGCGCGAGCTGCACGATCGTATAAGTCGGATTGGCATGACCGGAAGTGGAGAAGACGCTGCTCCCGCCGATGTAGAGTTCTCGAGCGAATGCACCCTCCCCGCGGCGTCGACCACGCCTCGCTTCGGATCGTCGCTCATGCGCGTCGTTCCCATGTGGTGATTGCCGCCCCAGAGCTCGTCGGCGGTCGGAAGGCGGTCCTGCAAGCAACCAGTCCGCGATCTTCATGCGGCCGACGTCGTGCTCGGCCAGGTGACGCGCGATTTCGGCGGCGCCGGTGCGAAGTGTGCGGAGGTCCAGCTCCGAAAGCCGCCAGGCGAGCCTTGCCTTGCGCAAGCCGAAACGGTCGCGCTCGGCGGTGAGGCTCACGCGGTTTTCAGGATCGAGCGACTGCTCGCAGGCGATGAAGACATCGCCGACATGCGCAGGACAGGCCCTCGGCTCGCGCTTTCATCTCCGCGGCGAGCAGCGTGTCGAACTCCAGCGTCAGGGCGGCTGAAGCTCGAGCGCGCCGGTGAAGTCGGGCGCGTTCCACTGGTCGAAATCACCGATGCGCATGCCGGAAGTTCAGCACGCTTTTCGCGCAGCATGAAGGCGGGCGTGGGGGAATAGACGAGCATCCAGGTGAGCGGCGCGCGCATCGACCGCCTTCCCAGCCGGCGCGTGCGGATGCTCGAGAAAGTAGCGGCCGACGAGGTCGTGCTCGTTGCCGAGCCCGCCATCGATCTCGCTGTCGGCGTTCAACAGCGCGCGCGCGTTCTCGATGCCGCCGGAGTGAGAGCACGAACAGGCGGGCCTTCACGCTGAACGGCTCGTCCCGATGATAGGAGCGGAACACCGCCTCGCTCACCATGCGCCGGCTGGCGTCGAGGCGGGAGATCCACGAGATTGGCGTTGACGTAGACGCGGATATTTTCCGCGGCGTTGAGCTCGGCGCGATATTTCTCGCCGAAGCGGGTGATGGGGCGGCTGAAACGAAAAGCCGCGGCACGAGGTCTTCCGCGGCATCCGGCATGATGTCGGGAGGGCCGATCGGCGGGCAGGTCCAGGATCGCCGCTGCCTCGTCGGCATAGGGATCGAGGTCGGTCTTTCGGATCGGCCAGCCGCTCAGGGAATGATGCGGCTTCGGATCGAAATCATACGGGTCGAGCGGGCGCGTCCAGCCGCCCCAGTGATTCGAGCTACCGCCGAAGAAGCGCAGGCGCGCCGCTTCCAGCGGATAGTAAGGCTGTCCTGCTGTCTCGCCCTTGTAGAGTTCCTGCGATTCGGGCTTGAGCTCGAGCCCGCCCGCCTCGAACAGGCCGACCGAAGCCCCGCGGGCTGCAAGCCGCCGCGCCAGAGTCACGCCTGCAGGCCCGGAGCCGACCACGCAGACATCGAAAATCCGGTCGCGGAACCAGTCGTCGGCGCGCGCCTCCGCGTCGAGGATCAATGCGCGGGCGAGACGTACGAGGTCGTCGAGGCGGAGCACCCACCCGTCATGGAGAAGCAGCCCCCGCGTTTTCTCTTGCTCCGCGGCTGCCGAGGACGCTGCGGCGGGCGAGGATGAGGAGAGCCGCGAGGAAGACGCGACGAGACATCGTTTTGGGAAGGCGCGTGTCGGTTCGCTTCAGGGCCATGATTCGCGCGTCGGATTTGGAGCAGATCATCGATCGGCCGCATTTTGCGCCGCGAGAATTATCGAGCGCCGAGTAATGTTCAACCTCACCCCGGCTCAAGGATGCGGCTTTCAGTCGCTCTTGCAGGTGGAGACAAGAAAACGTCGCGGATTGGGAACAAAACTCCTCCTTCGCAGTTGCGAGACCGGTGGCTGTAGTGACATGCTGCACTGCAATAGCGGGGGACATCTCCGCCCAGTTGAGTGAGCGACTGAGTGGACCGAAAGATTGCAAGCGGCACAACGGCTACGCGGCGCCAAGTGCTGGCGTCTGCGGCACTTTGCGGTTGCCGCACTCTATCTTCCTGACATCGCATCGGCCGAGGACGACGAAGTGTCGGCCACACTCGCGAAAATCACCGCCGAGGGCCCGTTCTCCCGGGCTACCGTGGTTGAGATCGCGCGGGCGTTGGCGCAGGCCGACTTTGTTCCCCGCCGACCGACCTCCCCGATCCGATCAAGAACCTGACTTATGAACAATATCGGGACATCCGCTCCGACCGGAACGCCGCCATCTGGGCGGACGAAGGGCTTCCGTTCCGGATGCAGCTTTTCCACCGTGGCTTCTATTACAAGGGAGGAGATCGACGTCGGCATCGTCGACGACGGCGGGGTTCATCACCTCGCTTATTCGCCGAAGCTGTTCGACGCCGGCAAGCTCGTGCCGAAGCCGCTGCCAAGCGAAGACATCGGCTTCGCCGGCATTCGCCTGCTCGGTCACATCAACAGCCCGGACGGTTTCGACGAGATCGCGGTCTTCCTTGGCGCGAGCTATTTCCGATCGCTTGGACGCGGCCAGGTCTATGGGCTCTCGGCGCGTGGACTGGCGCTGAAGACGGCAGCGCCGGAGGGCGAAGAGTTCCCGATCTTCCGGGCGTTCTGGGTCGAGAAGCCGATGGCGGACAGCGAAACCGTCGTCGTGCATGCGCTGCTCGACAGCTATCAGCGTGACGGGCGCCTACCGGTTCTCCATACGGCCCGACAGATCCATGATCGTCGACGTCGAGGCGACGCTCTTTCCGCGCGTGGACCTGACCAAGGTCGGGCTCGCGCCGGCCTCCTCGATGTTCTTCTTCGGTCCGAACGACCGCACCAACTTCGATGATTACCGCCCCGAAGTGCATGATTCCGATGGCCTGCTGATGATCAACGGCCGCGGCAGAACGCATCTGGCGTCCGATCGCCAACCCGAAGAGTCTTCAGGTCAGCGCGTTCCTCGACGCGGCGCCGCGCGGCTTCGGACTGACGCAGCGTAATCGCGATCCGGCGCGCTACCAGGATTTCGAGGCGAGCTACGAAAGCGCCCGACACTCTGGATCGAACCGGTTGGCGATTGGGGCCGCGGCGCGATCATGCTGATCGAGATCCCGAGCGATTCGGAGATCAACGACAACATCGTCGCCTACTGGCAGCCAAAGGACCCGATCAAGGCCGGCTCCGAGTTCGCCTTCGCCTACCGGCAGTCCTGGGGCGGCGAGCCTCCGCCCCAGCCAGGGCGTGGCGACGATCCAGGCGACGCGCGTCGGCCGTTGGGCGCTGCAGGGCGATTCCCGGACCGGCGCTTCGTCATCGATTATCAGCTGGCGAAACAGCCGGTTACGGCCAGTGCCGATCCACCGACGGTGACCGTAACGTCAAATCCCGGCACCATCAGCGAAACCACAATGCAGCCCAATCCGTTGACGGGCGGCTGGCGGCTCTCCTTCAAGCTCGACCCGCAGGACGCGGCGTTGGTCGAGCTGCGTGTCGTCGTCGCCGTCGCCGGGGTTTCCGCCGAAACATGGCTCTATAGATGGACAGCCTGATCCATAACCGCGCGGGCGGCAGCGCGGTCAGAACCACCGAGCGTATGCCGGCGGCCGGAATGCCACCGGAATCGCGGGCGCCGATGCCGGCGCAATCGCTTCTGAACTTCGACCCGGGAAGCGGCGTGCCTTCGTCGATCCCGCGCGCTCACAGTCGCGACCCTGGCCCCGAGTGGTCGTCCTGGGTAGCGCCGCAGCGATGACGGCAGGCGCGGTCGCCGAGATGGTCCGCTCGCTCGCGCTCGGCGGGCTGACGCCGGTCGAGGCCGCTTATCATTCTGCTCTTCGCGCTGAACATCGGATGGATCGCGCTGACCTTCGCCAACGCGCTGGCGGGCGCCGTTATCGTCGCGACGCGCGGATGCGAGCGCCGTTCGACCGTGCCGCTGAAGGGGCGCACGGCGGTGCTGATGCCGACCTATAACGAAAGCCCGGAGCGGGTGTTCTCGGCCGTGGAGGCGATGGCGTCCGGGCGTGCGCGCGCGGGGCGAGAACCATTCGTTCGACTGGTTCGTCCTGAGCGACACGACCGATCCGGAGATCGCCCTTGCCGAAGAAGGCGCGCTGGTGGAGTTGCGCGCCCGGCTCAACAACGGCATCGCCCTCTACTACCGCCGCCGCCACCGCAACATCGCGCGCAAGGCCGGCAACATCGCCGACTTCTGCAGACGCTGGAGCGGCGCCTACGACTATCTTCTCATCCTCGATGCCGACAGCCTGCTCGAGCCAGAGGCCATCATCGAGTTGGCACGGCGCATGGAGGCGGATCCTGATGCCGGCCTGATCCAGACGGTGCCGCGTCTGATCCACGGCCGCACCGCGTTCGCCCGTCTGCAGCAGTTCGCCGGACGCGTCTACGGGCCGGTCATCGCCACCGGACTCGCCTGGTGGACGCAGTCGGAGGGCAACTATTGGGGGCACAACGCCATCCTGCGGCGGCGTGCCTTTACCGGACTCGGCAGGACTTCCAAACCTTCCCGGTTATCCGCCCTTTGGTGGGCATATCCTCAGCCATGATTTCATCGAAGCGGCGCTGATCCGTCGCGCCGGCTGGACGGTGCGCATCGCCGCCGACATCGCCGGCTCCTACGAGGAGTCGCCCCCTCGATCGTCGACTTTGCGGCGCGCGACCGGCGCTGGTGCCGAAGGCAACCTGCAGCACGCGCAGATCATCGGTGCACGCGGACTGCATTGGATCAGCCGCTTCCACCTGGTTTCGGGGATCTTCTCCTATGCCGCCTCGCCGCTCTGGCTGCTGCTGATGATCGCCGGGCTAACGCTGGCCGTGCAGGCGCACTTCACGCCGCCCGACTATTTCGAGGATCCCTATCAGCTCTTCCCGACCTGGCCGCGGATCGACTCCGCCCTGCAGATCGAACTCTTCGCGATCACCGTAACCCTGCTGCTCGGCCTCCAAGCTCTTCGGGCTCGTCGTAGCCATGTTCAACCGCGTCGAGCGCCGCAAGGTGGGTGGTGCGATGCGGCTGTTCATGAGTTTCTTCGTCGAGTTGTTCGTCTCGGCGCTGCTTGCCCCGATCATGATGTTCATTCAGTCGAACGTCATCGTCGCGATCCTGAGCGGCGGCGATTCCGGCTGGAAGTCGCAACGCCGCGACAACGAGGGCTTCAGCCTGCGGGAAGCCTTCATCGCGCACCGTTGGCACGTCGCGGCAGGTCTGGCGGTCGCGGTCGGTGCGTGGCTGGTGCTCCCCTCCATGCTGCTGTGGCTGGCGCCGGCGCTGATCAGCCTGATTCCGGCGCCCTTTATTTCGGCGGCGACTGCCTCGAGAAGCTTTGGCAGGCGCTTGCGCCGGATGGGGCTACTGATCACGCCGGAGGAGCGGGTGCGTCCGACCATCGGCCGACTGACGTCGACGCGCGCGTCCGCTGCATCGCGCCACGATATCGTCGCTTCCCGGCCTGAAATGCATCGTCGAAGAGGACTGGCGGCGGCGCGTGCATCTGGCGCTGGTCGACAGCGCCGAGGAAGAGGCATCCGGCGACGTCGATCCCGTGGAAGCGGTGGCGGAAGCCAAGATCAGCCGCGCCCGCAGCCTCGACGAGGCGCTGAAGCGCCTCCGCCCCGATGAGAGGCCATGGCTCTGGCGCGGCCGCTTCTCTTCTCGCGCCTCTCCCGCCTCGCACAGGCGACACCTCAGCCGCTCGTCAATCCGGGCCTCGAGATTGAGCCGCCGAAGGCCGCCTGACCCGTTCCCGCCCCGTGGTATTTCCGGCCACGGGCCTGGCGATTCCGGGCCTGCTTAACCACCTCCCATTCCTGCAAATGCGAATTAGTTGCAATAGCAGGCACGCTGTGCCATGAAAAGCGGAGAGCGGCTGCGGCGGTTGGCGCCCTGCGGAGCATGAAAGCCCCATTGGTGTCGGAACAGGCAGCGGCCGCAGAGACGTGTCGATTTTCCGAGCGAACGCCGGGGCTGGGCCTTCGCGCGCGTTGGCGACCGTCCGAGCTTGCCGGAAGCAAACGCGACGATCGCGGTGCCGAAAGGCGGCGCCTGGTTTCGCCACCTCATTGCCTTCGCCGGACCCGGCTACATGGTCTCCGTCGGTTACATGGACCCGGGCAACTGGGCGACCGACCTCGCGGGCGGCGCCTCGTTCGGTTATACGCTGCTCTTCATCATCATGCTGTCGAACCTGATGGCGATCCTCCTGCAGGCGCTCGCCGCGCGGCTCGGGATCGTCACCGGCCGCGACCTCGCACAGGCCTGCCGCGACAGCTATTCGCGCGCCTGTCAACCTTGCCCTCTACGTTGCCTGCGAGCTTGCCATCATCGCCTGCGATCTCGCCGAGGTGATCGGCACGGCGATCGCACTGCAGCTTCTCTTCGGAATCCCGCTGATCGGCGGGGCCCTCATTGCGGCGCTCGACGCCTTCCTGCTGCTGCTTCTGATGAACAAAGGCTTTCGCTTCCTCGAGGCATTCATCATCGCGCTGTTGATCGTCATCTTCGGCTGCTTCGCAATCCAGATTGCCGCCGCCTCGCCGCCGATCGGCGCATTGCTGGAAGGATTCCTGCTGCCCTCGCCCGAGATCGTGACCAATCCCGACATGCTCTACGTGGCGATCGGCATCATCGGCGCGACCGTGATGCCGCATAACCTCTATCTCCACTCCTCGATCGTCCAGACGCGCGCCTTCGAGCGGAACGATGCCGGACGCCGCTATGCGATCAAATGGGCGACGGCCGACAGCACCATCGCCCTGATGCTGGCGCTCTTCGTCAACGCCTCCATCCTGATCGTGTCGGCGGTGGCCTTTCACGATACCGGGCACCAGGATGTGGCCGAGATCGGCCAGGCCTTTCAGCTGCTCGCCCCGCTGCTCGGGCTCGGCGCCGCCTCGATCCTGTTCGCCGTGGCGCTGCTCGCCTCCGGACTGAACTCCACCGTGACGGCGACGCTCGCCGGCCAGATCGTGATGGAAGGCTTTCTCAGGCTCCGCCTGCCCCACTGGGCGCGACGGCTGATCGACGCGCGGCATCGCCATCGTCCCGGTCGTCATCGTGACGGCGCTCTACGGCGAGAGCGGCACGGCGAAGCTGCTGGTGCTGAGCCAGGTGGTCCTGTCGATGCAGCTTCCGTTCGCGGTGATCCCGCTCGTGCGCTTCGTGACCGACCGCAAGAAGATGGGACATTTCACGATCGCGCGCCCGGTCGCGGTCCTCGCCTGGATCGTGGCGGCAATCATCCTGGGCCTCAACATCAAGCTGCTTTTCGACACGATCGCCGGCGGCATTTGACGCCTGCGCTCCATGCGGACGCGCCACTTCGGAGAGCGGCGCGCGAGCGGGCTCATGGGTCGTGTTTGCCGCATCGAATGCCTGTTTCAGCGAAAGGCGTCGGGGTGGTATTGAGTCCCTCACAATGCCGAACGCTTTCTCCCAGGCCGATCATGGCGAAGGCGCCGAACCGGCCGAGTCTCCTGCGACTCATCGAGCGGCTCAGCCGCACTTCTCTGCTTACCGGACTCCTCATCCTGCTCGGCGGCGAGGCGACACTTGCGCATGAGTTCAAGCTCGGCGATCTCACGATCGAGCATCCTTGGGCGCGCGCCACGCCGCCCGGCGCCGCGGTCGGGGGCGGATATCTCGTCATCCAAAACGGCGGCTCATCGGCCGACAGGCTGCTCTCCGCGAGCGCCGAGATCTGTGATCATGTCGAGATGCATGCAATGGCGGTGAACAACGGGGTGATGACCATGACTCCCCTCCCCGACGGCGTCGAAATCCCGGCAGGCGAGTCGGTGGCATTCAGCCCGAGCGCCGATCACCTCATGCTGATGCAGCTGAAACAGCCGCTGAAGCAGGGCGAGGACTTTCACGGCACGCTGACATTCGAAAAGGCCGGCACGATAGAAGTCCATTTCGCGGTGGAGAGCATGGGCGCTCAAGCGCCGGAGGAGGATGACGACTGACGCCTCGCGAGCGCGCAACCACGATGTGGCGTGCATCCTCGCTGCTGGTTCTTCTCGCGCTATGCGCGCTCGCTGTCGGAACGACCGCCGCGCTCGCCCACGCCACTCTCGTTAGCAGCGACCCGGCGGACGGCGCGATACTTCGTGATGCGCCCTCGCGCTTCGTCCTCACTTTCAACGAGCCGGTTTCGCCGCTGGTGATCCGGCTGGTCGACCCGATGGCTCCGCCACAGCGCTCAGCACGCGCCTGCTCGAAGAAGCCGTGCTCACCCTCGACCTCCCCATGCGCTCCGGCCGGGCACGCATGCGCTCGCGCTGGCGCGTCGTCTCTGCCGACGGGCATCCGGTCGGCGGCTCGCTGATCTTCTCCATCGGTGCGATGAGCCCCGGCGCGTTGCCGGACGTGGCGGAGGTCGCCGACTGGCCGCTCCGCATGTCGATCTGGACCGCGCGGGTGCTCATCTATGTCGGCCTCTTCGCCGGTGTGGGTGGCCTGTTCCATGCGGGTTTCCTCGGACCTGTAGCCTCGCAGGCGCGAACTCTGCAGACGGGCACTATTTCCATCGCCCTTGTCGCGCTCGCGGTTTCCGTCGGATTACAGGGACTGGACGCGCTTGGCGTTCCGCTCGCAGGACTTACGGGAGCCGCTCGTATGGCGGACCGGCTTCGGCGGGAGCTACACCACCGCCGTGCTCCTCGCAGGGGCTGCGCTGCTGATCGGGCTGATCGGCCTGCGGGTGAAACAGATCTCTATTCTTCGGACGCTCGCAGTCGTGGCGATCGTGGCGGTCGGCGGGGCGCTCGCCAGCACCGGACACGCGAGCGCCGCGCATCCGCAATGGCTGACACGACCGTCCGTATTCCTGCACGTCACCGGTATCGCCGTCTGGATCGGCGCGCTGCTGCCGCTGGCGTTTTCGCTGCGCCACGACGACAGAGCGTCCTCCGCCGCGCTCAACCGGTTCTCGCGGCTCGCTCCCGCCGTCGTCGCGCTGGTGGTCGCGACCGGCCTTGCTCAGGCGTTAATCCAGATCGGACGCCCGACGGCTCTCTGGACGACCGCCTACGGGCAGGTGTTTTTGGCAAAGTTCGCCCTGCTCGCGTGCCTCTTCGCCCTTGCGGCGTTCAACCGCTGGCGGCTGACGGCGCCGGCCGCAGCCGGCGATCCTCGAGCGGCAAGGAGCCTCGCGCGCGCTGTATCAAGACGGAAATGGCGATCGCGCTCGCGATCCTCTGCGTCGTCGCTGCCTGGCGCTTCACGCCGCCGCCACGCGCGCTGGCGGCGGCGGCAGCGCACCCCGCATCGGCGCATGTGCAAACCGCGCAGGCAATGGCTGACGTCACCATCACCCCCGGGCGGGCGGGAACCGTCAGCGCCTCGATTGTCATCATGGCGGGCGACTACGCTCCCCTCGACGCCAAGGAGGTGACCTCATCCTGTCGAACCCCGCGGCCCCGCACATCGCGCCCATCCGGCGGGCGGCGGCAAAACCCGGCGACGGAGCTGGCGGGTCGAAGATCTCACCATCCCCGTTGCAGGGCGCTGGAGCATGGAAATTGCGATTCTCGCGGCCGGACACACATCCGATCGAGCTGCAGGTCACGATCGACGTCCGCTGATCGCGGAAGGCGCAAACCCGTGAGGCCAGCCGACGCTCTGCCTTCGATGAGGCCGGCATGCACCGCTATTTGGACAAACCCCATCCAGACATTGTCGGGATCAGCGTCGGGTCTCGCTCTGCCTCGCTAGTATATGCAGATCCCGTTGATGATCCGGTGGCCCGGATGCGTCAGGCAGGGATCGTCCGAGTAGATCGTGCCTTCGTGGCCAAAGCCAAATTGCAGGTCGACGTGACCAGCAGGGCGCTGCCGCTTGGGCGGACTGGCCGCCGGCTCGTCGGCTTGTGCCTGGTTGGTGCGGCGCTTCGATTGTGCCTGGTTCGTTGACGCCGGCTTCTTCGCAATGGTCTTGCCGCGCGTCTTCTCTTTGCGCCGGCGGAAGTCTTGTCCCGCGTTCCGGCCGAGACGCGGCGTGGCTGAGCTGGTTTTGGCGAAGCCTCCGTCTGCTGCTTGTAGGCTTCCTCGGTCTGCGCGACGAGCATCTGCAATTGCTCTGCCGTGAAGAAACCGGTGCCGTCGAGCCCATTCACGCGCTGCCAATCGCTGACCGCAGCCCCGTGTCCGTGCTCCGAAGTTTCCGTCGATATTCCCAACCTCCCTGCCTGTCAGCTCAAGACGCATCTGGACCTCGCGCCGCTTGGACTGATCCCATCCGAGCGCGGCTTCGCCGAGGCTTGTTCCGCTGCCGGCGGAAGGCTCGCCGCGGGCGGTGCGACGGTCTCCGGCGAGGCCCCTGAGGTGCGCGTCATGTCGGCCTGCGGAAGCGCGGCGACCGTCATCGTGGGCTCCGTCGCGGCGTTGTCTGCTTGCGCGGTATTGCCCGCCTGCGCTGCAGTGCCTACCGGCGCAGCGTTGTTCGCCGCTCGCGCGATGAAATTCTGCGCGATGCCGGCAAACTGACCCTGCGGATAGGCTGCGAGATAGGACTGGTAGTCTTCCGCGGCCCCGCTCTTCTGGGCGGACTCGAACAGGATCTTCTCGCGATCCCAGGCTATCGAGGCGTCATCGGATTTCGGCGCTTCCGTTAATGCTGGCACCGGCTCGGCCGCCGCGGGTCCGGACTCGGACTGCACGGCCGCAACCTGCGGTGCGGGCGCCGCCTTCTGATTGAGATAGACCTCGCTGATGAGCGATGCGTTGACCCATGGGCGCTGGCGCTCCTTGGTGGCGAGGTAGACGTCGCGTGTCACGCTGGTCATCACGTTCTGGATCGGCGTATCGGGGTGTCGATGTGATCGAGCAGCGCCGTGGTGAAGGGCGAATGCCGTGAATCTCCGTCATAGGCCACGTCGCCGGGGCTGGTTGCGAAGGCGATCACGGTGCCCTCGCCCGGATCCTCGATCTTGATCTCGGCCAGACCTTCGGCGACCGAAGCGCTGCGGCTCGGCCCCATGGCGCGGGCGAGGCTCCGCGCGAGCGGGTTGTTGCGGCAGGCGTCGAGAATGATCACCCGGACGCGCACGTCGCGCGACATCTGCCGGATGATGAAATTGACGGGAATGGTCTCGAAATCGAGCGACGTCTCATCCTCGAATTTCGCGTCGATCGGAATGAGAAAATTGTCGCCGTGCACCTGAATCCCGTGACCGGCATAGAACATCAGCGCGATGTCGGCGCCGACCGCCTGGCGGGCGAATTCGCTGACGGTCTTTTGCATCGTGACGCGGTCTTCGTCGTAGCCGCTGATGACGTCGAACCCGAGCATGCGCAGCTTCTCCGCCATGGCGCGGGCGTCCTGAACCGGATTCGCCAGCGCTATCGTGCTCTGGTAGGCGCCGTTGCCGATGACGAGCGCGATCTTCTTCGCCGCTGCGGGCGCACAGCCGAGCGCGACGAAGAGAAACGCAGCCATCACCCCTCTGGCGATAGAGCCCCGACCGCTGGAACGGAGGCCGCTAGAGCCCACCCGCACCACCGGCGCGGGCGCATGGGCAGAAAGAGCAGGCTGCTTGAGCATGGTCGTGGTTCCTTTGCTCGTGCGATTCATGGCTCCCAACCGTACAGGCGAGCATCGCATTTCGATGTTGCACTGCGATTTCTGCACCTTCCCTATTTGATGTCGTCAACGATCAACTGCGCCGCTTTTCGCGCCGAAAGAGCATTCTAACCTGCATTCCGGGATCGCGATCGACCATTCACGCGGAACGTCAACGCCGGCCGAAGCGCCATGCCGGTGAGCAATTCGCCGGCTTCCTATCAAGCGCCACAAGTGCTGCTGCCGTCGGAGATCCCGGCGCACCACGTCGTCATCTGACGGAGCCGGAATTGTGACGCTGCAGGGGCGGGATTGGTGCGTGCCGCAACGAGTCGATGACAGACAGGTCTGTCAAACGAGAAAATGTGCCCGCAAGCCATGCTCGCGATTCTTTGTGGTAGAAGCAAGGTGACCGACGCCATGACGATGCGCCGCCAGTCCGCCTTGCTGGGCCCCATCGAAACGAGGGAGGCAACCGCGGCTCGCCCGGCCGCTTCGCTCAAGAGATCCGGAAGCTCTGGCTGAGCTGACTTTTTCAGCGTCGGCGGAATTCTTTTTATACGACCAAAACAATCCGCGCCGCGGCAATGACCCAGGAGACGAGGTTGCACGCAACCTTCGCGCTAGACTCCTCCTTCACCGCGCTCGTGTCCGCGCCTTTGATTGCCAGAATGCACCCCCTACGATGACCTGCGAGGGAAAGATATGTCCCGGCTCAGGAGCCAGTATTCCATGCGCCCGATGGCCTCCGGGCGATCTCGATGCCGTTGCCGGCTGGCTGCAGAACGTCCACGATCTGTCGGTGTTCGATCGGAGCATGGCGATGCCGCCCAGCCGGGAGGCGCTGTCCGAGGTCTGGAAGCACGACCTGCTGGCCACGAAGGCGCCGTCGGCGCACTGGTTTGCCGTGGAGGATTGCACCCAAACGCCCGTGGCGATCGGCGGGCTGCAATCGATCAGCTATGTGAACGGCGATGCTGTGCTTCCTGATTCTTGTTTCAACGTCGGAGCGAGGAAAGGGCATCGGGCTTCGCATCGCCATCCACCTCCTCGACATGGCTTTCGACCGTCTGCAGGCTGCGGCGCGTTACGACCTTCTTCCGGTCCGACAATCAACGCACTGAGCGGCTGACCAGGCGGGCCGGGTTCCGGCAGGAAGGTTGCATGCGCCGAAGCATGGTTCGCGGGCGGAAAATCCCACGACTGCATCGTGCTCGGCATCCTGCGCGAGGAGTGGCTTACGCGACGCCGAATCGCTGCGCGGCGAACTCGGCACCTCGATTGTGATCCTTCTGCAAGCCCCAGGCCCGGAACGCGAGTCGGAGGTCGCCAGCGCATGAGCGATCCTCCCGCCAATGCGCGACTGCGGCGGCGACTTGGCGCGGTTCTGTTCGCTGACGTTGCGTGAACTACAGCCGCCTCATGGGCGAGGACGAGATCGGCAACTTACTTGCGGTCAATGGCGCGGCTGCAGGTTTTCTACAAAGTCAGCGCGCTCCATCACGGCGACGTGCTGCAGGTGAGCGGCGACGGCGCATTCCTGCTTTTCGACAGCGCCGTCGACGCCGTTTCCTTCGCCTTGGAAATCCAGAAGGCGATGGCGCGAGAAAATACCGACGTAGAGCCGGAGCGTGCGATCCGCTTCCGCAATAGGGATCAATCTCGGCGAGATCCTGTTTGATGCGGATGAGGTGAGCGGCGACAGCGTCAACATCGCGGCGCGGATCGAGGCGCTGGCGCCGCCGGGATCGGTCTGTGCTCAGCAGGCGCGGTATCGATCAGACACGCAACAGAGTGGCGGTGGGTTACGAGTATCTCGGGGCCCGAAGACGCTGAAGAACATCGCCGAGCCGGTGGATGTATTCCCTGCTGCGCGAGTGACGCGCGGGCCGGCCACCATGACGGCCGGCTACCGGCGGCGGACCGACGCGGGTGAAGCGCCGCGCGACCTCTCCGCCGTCGTGCTTCCCTTCAAGTTCCAGGGCGACGAAAGCGGCGAGCTGGCTCGCTTCGGGCATGAGCGAGGACATCACGACGAGCCTCTCGCGCTTCCGGAATCTTTCGTGATTGCGAGAGCGTCCGCCTTCGTGTTCCGCGAGCGAGAAGCCTCGCCCCAGGAGATCGCCCGCGAGCTTGGCGTCCGCTACGTGATCAACGGCTCGGTGCAGAAAGCTGCACGCAGAATTCGCGTCTCCGTGCAACTCACCGATGCAATCCGCGATCGGATCGTCTGGGGCGAGCATTACAGCCGCGAGTTCGACGACATCTTCGATATCCAGGACGAGATCACGCAGGTCGTTGTCGCCGCCACCGCCGTGCAAATCGAATCTTCGGAGCGCGAGCGGCTTCGCACACTTCCGCCATCCGACCTTCGCGCCTACGGCTATGTGCTGCAGGGCCAGCAGCGCATCTTCCAGCACCGTCGCGAGGAGAACCGCGCCGCTCGCCAGCGTATGAAACCGCGTTGCAGCTGGATCCTCTCTACGCCCGCGCGCTCTGCCGCGAAATCACGCACGATCAGTCTCGACTGGCGCTACGGCTGGGCCGGACACGCCGATGTCGCACTCGACGAGGCGCTGGCGCTGGCGATGCAGGCGACGGAGCTTGACGCGACGGACGCGCGCGGCTTTGGAGAGCTCGGCTACGTCCACCTCTATCGCCGGGAACACGAGCGCGGCGATCAGCGCCTACAAGCGTGCGATCCTGCTACCAACCCCAACGATGCGGACCTCATGTCGGACATGGCCGACGCGGCTTGCCCAGTGCGGGCCGTTCTGAAGAGGCCGTGACGCTGCTCGAGAAGGCGATGCGCCTCAATCCCTTCTACCCGGACCAATATCTCTGGCATCTCGGCAGCGCCTACTACAACCTTCACAGTTACGAGGGGGCGATCCACGCCATCGAGGGCATGCAGAACCCGACAGAGGGACGGCGCGTGCTGGCAGCGAGCTATGCCCAGCTCGGACGCCTAAACGAAGCGCGCCAGCATGCGCAGAAGGTGATCGAGGCGGCACCCCAACTTCAGCGTCGAGCAGTGGGTGAGCGCCGTCCCGGACAGGCTCGACGCCGATGTCGCACACTCCGTCGACGGCCTCCGCAAGGCGGGGCTGCCCTGAACTCAGTCTGATGCGCCGCTCGTGCCCGCCGGAGAGCTTGGCACCGCTTGGCTCATCAACGCCGCGCCTCCCGGCATAGTCGCGGAGCGTGCGACCCTCCTCCTCCGCCAGCCAGCCAGCCGAGTCGCGTGCATCCCTTCCTCGTGGTTGCGGCCCTTCACAACGGCTTTGCGCACCCTTGTGACGGCGTGACCACGGAAAATCTCGCGCTCCGGTTTAATCCGGATTTCCTTGTAAGTATCTGGTTTTAGAGGGTTTTTGGTGGGTGTAACAGGCTCGAACCTGTGACCCGCTGATTAAGAGTCCGACCTTAATCGCCAACTATCAAGCAGTTGGCTGTAAACTAGAATAATTCGTAGTGCCGTGAAAACAATGGGTTAGGGGCGTACTGTAAACCGAGTCCAGTGTGGAAAGCATGTTGCAGCAGACTCGATACGCCAGCGAGATTAAACTCGTGGCCGCGCCGAACGCGTTTCCAAAGCGCAAAATGCCGCCCAAACTTCGACCTCTTGCCCGGCCGATGAACTCGAGACTGCGAGTTGGTCGATTGAGTAAGCCCCCTGCTCTGTCGAGCCCAATGTGGGGACTCCCGGCGTTTCGACGTGCTGACTGCCGGCGCCGCTGGCCCCACGGCAGTTAGCGAGCCGAATGGGCCCGCGTCGCACTTACCGAAAGCGCGCTTGCCTTTCGGGCCTTTGACGGTTTGAAGTCTGCTTTTTCGTGAAGGCAATGGACCGGGCAACTCAACTGGGTCGACTTTGGAAGAATTGTGGGCGGTTGTGCTCAGCATCGCCTGATGTCCAACAAGGCGGCGGCTCCAACGCCGACGTGGGTACTGCAACCTACGAGATAAGGGCCACAAAATGGCGAAGTCGTACTCCGCAAGAATGCTCAGTTTCTTCTCAACGGCTGGACGAGATGGACTCATGTGACTGCCACGTTAGAATTGGCCTGGATGAGGTTAGCATCATTTACGAGGGCGATAGAGGCACGGTTACTTACAAGGGCAAAGACAAGGGTGGTGGGTATTTCACCGTCTATTCATATGAAACGAAAGGATTTATGGCACGCTTCATCGCTTGCGAGGGGAACCGATTTTCGAGGGGTCTTGCTGAATCTGGTTCAGCACGGCATGTGGCGAATTGAGTTGAATGATGACAAGTAGTTAGAATTTCCAACCGGTTAGTCTGCCTCCCGCTTCTCTCTCAATCGCTGGCACGCGACGCCATGGGGGCGCATCGTCAAAGTCGTTGAGAATACCGGTCCGGCACGAGCCGGGGTGGCAGAGCCGAGAGATTGCATCGCCGGTGACGACATGCATGCTGATCGGCCCCGACCGTCGCAGCAGGTCGCGCACGACCGAGCTGTGCAAAAGCTCGAACCAGCGCGATCTGTCGGCCTTGCCGATTATGATTTGCGTTGGCATTGTTCTGGCGGGTGAAGGAGAGCACGGCGTCGGCGACGCGGCCGCCACCGGGAATTGCTGCCGCTTCGCCATCGAGCCGTTCCGCCAGCCGCAGCGTGTCGGCGATGCGGGTGTGTCCTCCTCCGTCAGCCTCTGGCTGCGCGTCGTTTCGATGCCTGATGGAGAACCGCTCGGGGCTGCTGGTCGATGCATGCCTGACGCGGGCCGATGGGCATGCCGAGCGGGTGGCGGCGCTGCACATGATCGAGCCGCTCGCCGATCGGTCCTGCACCATCACGCTCGGCGCCGACAAGGCCTATGACGCGGAGGACTTCGTCAACGAGCTGCGATCGCTGCGGGTGAGGCCGCATGTCGCCCAGAACAACAATGGCCGAAGCTCGGTGATCGACGGGCGCACGACGCGGCATGGCGGCTACGCCATCAGCCAGCGCCTCCGCAAGCGCATCGAAGAAGCCTTTGGCTGGATCAAGACGGTGGCCGGACAGGAGAAGACGAAGCTTCTGGCCGATCAGAACATCCGCTTAAGTTCGCTAATTTCCGCGTAGCCAAACCCCGCAGAGACGGCTAGAAAAGTTAGCTGTTGTTAGCCACCGTTAGCCGCTGTTATAGCGCTGAGTTGTTAGCCGCCAGTTAGCCAAAAGGGTTTTTCAATGCCGCGCCGAAAGAGCCTTCCGACATTCGCGTGTCGCCAGTTTGAAGCCGCGAGCGGATCGTTACACCGAGCCTGATCCTGAACTACGGCGGACACTACGCGTTCGAGTGCACCCGAAGCGGCGCGAAATCGTTCGTTGCCGTTGCCCGCGACCCTGCCGGCAAACAGGTCTGGGCAACGCTCGGCGGGTCAGACCATCTCCTGTGGTGGATGAAGCCTCGCGAACGTGCGCGGGTTGCCGTCGAGCAGCTGCACCAGCAGCGGTCTACCGGTACTCGAGGCCGAGAGGCCCGGAAGCGCCACCTCTCGCGGAGGTCGCCGCCGGCTGGCTTAAGCGCCACGTCGAGGCCGGCGGCTTCCGCTCGCGCCGCAAGATCGAAGGGCTTCTGACACGCCACGTGCTGCCGGTCTGGGGCCAGCGCCGAAATTGCCGGCATCCGACGCAGTGATCTCGGCCCGGCTGCTAGATGATGTAGAGGACCACCACGGCGCGCGGCAAGCCCGATCTCGTCCTCGCCACCGTGCGCGCAGCGTGATGGCTTCGACACGCGAAGCGCGACGATGCATTCGTGCCGTCCGTCGTCAAGGGCATGGCCCGGCAGGTCCAGAAGCTTCAAGCCCGCACGCGCATTCTTCCGACTCCGAGATACGTGCGGTCTGGCACGTCGCGGAGACGAAGCGGCGTCTTCGGTGCAATCGTCCGGGTGGCGCTGCTGACCGGCGCGCGGCGAAGCAAGATCGGGGAGTATGAAGTGGGCGGACCTGTCCGCCGATGGCGCGTGACCTGGCAGGAGGCCGCGCTGAAAAGCATACAATGCCGGATCGCTCGTCCTTCCGGAGGTCGCGCTTGGCATCATCAGGTCGCAGCCCCGTATCGGCGCAAACCTGCTGTGTTTGCCGGGCCGCGGCGACGGGCCATTCGAAAACTGGGGCAAGGCCAAGCGGGCCTTCGACGCGAAGCTCCGGCGTGATTTGAGCCGTGGGTGGTCTACGATTTGCGGAGGACTAGCTGGAGCGCTGGGATGTCCGCGCGGGTGTGTCGCGCGAGCATGCCGAGCGCGTCCTGGGGCACACCCTTACCGGCGTGGAGCACGCTCTACGATCGACACCACTACTCCGCCGAAAAGGAGCGCGCGTTGCGTGCGCTCGCGGCGCTGATCGGGATCGATCCTGCAACCCGCCCGCGAGCGAGCGAACGTGGTGCCGCTCCGTGGCGCTCGCGCGATGAGCGAGCGCGCACGACGAGGAGGACGCACGGCGCGGCTACTCAACGGAAATCGGCATCGACGGCTGGCCCGTCGATCCTCGCCATCCGGCTAACCGCCCAACATCGCTAGAGGCCGGGATCGCTCGAGCGCTTTATCACCCGGGAGCTTCGTAGCTACGAGAGCGCTTGGCTGGCCACAATACGCGCTGGTCGGCGCGGCGATTCGGTTCTGCGGTAAATGGAAGACGCCTCCACCCCCGTGGACACAAGAGGGCGTCTCTCAACTCGAGAATAATTACCATAGCACGCCATCGATCAAGCACAGCCGAGCGGCAAGCGCGAAGAACATCCGGAGCTACGGATCCAGCATCCACTTTGAGCGCTGGGATCAGGTCACGGAATTGCGTAACCGATACGACGAGCTCGTGGCAGCAAACTCTCCCACGCGACGCGGCTCTTCGAAGCCCAACTCGAGCAGTTGGGGTATGCCGCTAGCTGGACGACGCCTTCGCGAATGCCTCGAACAGCTCAAGGGAACGCTTGCTGAAGGGTCCGAGGAAGCGATCAAGAAGAGCTACCAACTTGTCGAGCGTATGACCAAGCAAGGCTATGGCCCGCGCTACAAAATAATCCTCGACTAGGAAAACATTCCGGGAAAATTTCCGAGAATTCGTTCCTGGAATACGTTGGTTTCATGGGCATACGTGGGTGTTCTCCGCAGCAAGCCGGAGGACGCGCAAATGTCGGCAGTCCTCCTGCGAGTAAGGGGGACTTTGCAAATGCAAATTTCGCTTCGCTTCAGCCGATCTGAAGAAGCGCGTGAATCGTCCGGAAATTGGGTGACTTCTTAGTGGCAGTGATCAAGCCCTGCTGGCTTCCCGCCGCCTGGGCACTTGATCGGACCAAATACTCGCGCGTTTGGAGCGAGTGAGGACGACGATTGCCCCTTGGCTCGCCTTCGTCCGACCGCTCGTAAAGAGCGTGCGGGAGGCCGCGTGAGCCATGCCCTTCACACGACGAAAAAGTGCCGGAGCGACGCGGCCCGGCCTTCGCGGACTTGATCGGGCAGAGGCTGATCGCCGCGGAAGATAGAGCCGACGTGAAAGCGTCGAGCAAGACGCGCGCTGTTCCATCGAGCTGGTTGAGATCGATCTGGACCGGCGACGAATGGGTTCGTGACGCCAGATCCTCATTGCCTCGATCCCAATCCCGACTGCCGGTGTTGTAGCGGCACGCGTGCAATTCGACCGCTTGCTTGGGCCGGCTGGCGCATCTCCAACTTCCGCCATGACAAGCGCACTCGCTGGACCCGCCGCCGGGTCTGTACTCCCGCAGCAGCCCCGACGCCGGCGCTCCGGATGGGTGGCTGCGGGTCATGACCATCCGCCCCACCGCGCGCCAGATCGCGCACGCGCTCGGCGGTCAATCGCACCGGCGTGGGCAATTCTCCCCGGTCCGCTGTCCCCGCCATCGCGACCAGACGCCAGTTCTGGCCAGTGCGCGACGGCGCAAAGCGGGCCTCCTGGCTTTTCTGCCATGCCGGCTGTGATTTTCGCGATGTGGCCGATGCACTCCGTCGGCTGGGATTCCTGTGATCAACGCCGAGACATCTTCGAACCGAACTGACGCCGACGTAACTCCATCTATCCGGGCCTCAAGCCACGCTATCGCGACCTCGCCTCACGCCACGATGACCAGGCCGAGCGCCGCGCCCATGTCGCGCGGAAGATCTGGAACCAGGCCAAAGACCCGCGCGGCACCTTTGGCACAAACATATCTCGCCAGCCGCGGCCTCTACCTTGCCGGACGAGCTAGCGGGCCGGGTGCTGCGATTCCACCCGCGCCTGCCCCCGGGAGAAGCGCGCATCGTCGCGGCGCTGATCGCCGCTCTTTCATCCGATCAGCGAGCCCGGACGTGATGACGCGATGCCGGCTCGCGATCATGCGCGTCGAAGCTCGACCGACGATGGCAGCAAGATCGCGCAAGAAGATGCTCGGGCCGGTCGCGGGTGCCACGGTCGTAAGCTCGACCGGGCTGAAGACGTGGAGCTCGGCTTACGCTGCCGCCGAGTAAGCCCGGAGACGGCGCTTGCTGCACGTGGTGCCACGCCCGGCGACCGATGCGCGTCCCGGCTCCGCTCTCCAGCTTTGCCCGCCTTCGCGCCTCTCCCCGGCAGCGTAGAGCCTGACCATTGCCGCCGACCAACGACCACGCCGGTCTCGCCGCTTCCCCAGGCTGTGATGCGCCGAACGCCGGCGCGCCGCCGGCAAGGAGGTTTTCATCCGCCGGCCCGGACTTGGTCTCGGGCGCGATTTCGCCGATCAAGGGGAGTGAGCGTGGATCTATGCCCGACAGAGACGGTGGCGACGTGAGAATGCGTGGTCCATCTGCGACCGCGCCAGGGGGACCGAAGACGAGTTCGGCAAGCCGCATCGCAAACCGTTTCCCGACCTTGCGGCGCGAACTGGAACGGAACGCGCTTACTGCGGAAGAGCCCGGTCGCCTTTGACGAGTTCGCAAAGCGCATCATGCCCACGCGCCCGATCCCAGCGTCCGAATCCGAAAGCGCCGAAGAAATTCTGAACTGCGCCCGTGGACCGGGATGCCGACGACATCGCGCGCTTCGCCGAGCATTTCGTTAACAGTCGAGTTTCCGGCGCGTTCGGCCGCAATCCGGTCCGCGACGTTATCGACCTGGATGGCGCGCTCGCGCCCTTTCCATCCGGTGCGCGACTATTCTCGAAAGCCTCACCTGGGACGGCACGGGAGCGGCTCTCCAACTTCCCTGACCGCAGCATGCCGGCGCCGCCATTGTCGGAGACACGGACGCGCGCGCGACAAGGCGCTTGCCTCCATGTCGTCGGCGTCACCCGCGCGTTCTTTATCCCCGGCGGCCGCCCGCATCTTCGAGCCAGGCTGCATAGGCCGACTCCATGCTGATCCCTCGAAGGGGCCACAGGGCGTGCTGAAATCGCAGCTGCTCCGAACGCTCGGCGGTCCGGCGACGACTGGTTCCCTTCCGACAGCTTGCCGCACGACCTTGCCTCGAAGGATGCGCGAGCCCACCTCCGCCGGGCGCTGGGTCATCGAGATGAGCGAGATCGCGCACCTCGGCGTGAGCGAGATCGAGACGGTCAAATCCCCACCCTCAGCTGCCAGTTCGACGTCTTTCGCCCCGCTGACGGCCGTTCCGATATTCAGCTGAAGCCCCAGCGCCAGTGCGTGTTCGTCGGCAGAGCACCAACGCCGAAGCTCTATTTGCAAGACACGAGCGGCAACAGGCGATTCTTGGCCGATCAAGGTAGGGGATGATCCAACTCGCCAAGCTGAGGACAGTCGTTCCGGGCAGCTGTGGGCGGAGGTGCGGCGGCCGCTCTATCGCGGCGGCGAGAATAAGCGGCTGTCAGCCGCTGGCGCGCCCAGCCGCGAAGGGAGCGGGGCGAGGGCTCGCCCCCGGCTCTCGATCCCCGGCACCAAGCAAAATTGCCGACTTTGTGAGTCCAGGCCTCGACGGCGCTGCTGGGCTTTCACGACGGCGGAAATCCCCAATCGCTTGGGCGTCGACGAGAGTCGTCGCGAACGCTCGCACGAGATGCGCGTCGGCAACGCGGCTGCGCGAGCTGCGCTAGCCGAGAGCGACGGCGCGAGCGGCACGCGGTGACGGAGGTGCGCGACAATACGCCCGCCGGGCGCGCCAGCATCTCCGAAGACGACGACGAAACAGAACAATGTGATCGCGAAATCTAGGGGTCCCTCTGCGCCTACTGCCCCTACCTTTCGAGCAGCGGCTCGGTGCAGAGCAGGCGTGAATTACGGCTCTCTGAGGAAAACGGTGGGGGCAGGTGTGGGGCAGTGGGGACAGGCGAGGTCAACGAAAAAAGGCGGCTGGGCTGCAACCCGACCGCCGATCATCAGCATGGAGGATCTTATCGATGCTGAGCTGAATGTTGAGCCAAAGCCCTGTCAGCCAAGCGACCGAACCGCCGTGCGGCTGGATCGAACAACCTTCACGACCCTCGCGGCTTTTGGATTTCTGCAACGAGCGGAGCTGACCGCGCAGATCGGTCATCCGATCGACGGTTCGCCGCTGGTCATCGTCAGCGCGAGCTTAAGCCGACAACGCCCTGGACGCCTGCGTGAGAGGCAGGTATCGCGCCGTAGATCGACATCCATGGAAACATCGTTCGCATCGCTTACGTGACAATGGTCAGCAATACGTAACTGAACGAAGTAATAAC
>ERZ1370068.8698-contig-7532_pt1 | contig 40426 bp, 57 predicted proteins | sample MGYA00561227_ERZ1370068 | MGnify/ENA primary metagenome ERZ1370068 (study PRJEB38410, sample SAMEA6850437) | metagenome | study: Metagenomic assessment of the ecological functions of the soil: analysis of the soil microbiota associated with the... | reverse complement strand
ACCGAGTGGGCCATCTTGCCGAAACCGTGTTCGTTGCCCTTCTTCGAATTGATCTCGATGACCTCGAATGCGTCACCCGAGCCGGTCCTTCAGCGTCTTGAAGCGCTCCCCCGGCGACCAACGGATCCTCGCTGAACCGCAGGCCCAAGCGCGCACAGGTCCGTCGTTGGCGGCGCGCTGTTCGACGACCTTGCAGCTCGCCTTCGGACAGTCCGGGATCACGCTTCTGCTTGGGCGTCAGCGCAATCGGCAGCGACGGCTGGCTCAGCACCGGGGCCAACACGCTGTCGTCGACCGCGGCCGCCAAGCGCGAAGCCGCCGGTGAAGCACTGGCCGATGACCCGACCCCTTGCCGGGCGTCTTCTCGTTGAGGTCGCGCGCCAGCGCGCGCAGGTAATGCGCGACGGGCCGGTCCGCGTTCGTCGCAAATCGCCGCGAATTCCCTTGCCACGCAGCCACGCAGCATGATCGGCACCATCGCCCGGCCTCGATGCCGGCGCCCCGGGACGCCGAACAGGGACGGGCACGCCACGGTGAACCCGTTGTCCACCAGGTGATTACCCAGACGCCAGCACGCCGGAGTGTATGCCTGGCATCTCGGGGATCAGCACCACGCCGGGGCCCTCGCCCTTGCGGTAGACGTCGTGGGTGTATCCGGCCGCCGAAAACGGTGCGACGGTCCATCCGGTCAGGTCGGCTTCCGGCGCGGTCATGCGCGTCTCCGTCCTATCTGAGCGGTGCAGCTGGCGACCGGGTCTGCGTCGCCTCCGCCAGCGTACGGTACTCGTCCGTACCGGCGGCGCCCGGTTATCGCGATCTGCGCCGGGCCGCGCCGCGCCCGTTCAGCCGGGTGGTCCACACCGGCTCCGCCGGCTTGCCGTCCTGGCCTGCCGCCCTCGTACACCACCCATTTCACGCCGTCGACGTCCTGCGTCCCCGTCGGATAGAGGTCGGTGTTGATCGGACGCGACCAGCTTGTCCTCGTCGGCATTGCTCTGCGTCAGGCTGCATGTACATCCCGCTGGGCGCGAGGTATCCGACGGTCGAGCTGACGGCGCGGGACTGCTGGCCCGTGGCCGGATCGGTGCGGCCGCCGTCGATGCCCTTGCGGCTGCCGGAGTTGGCCTGCCAGCCGTCGGGCAGCTTCGGCAGCCGGATCGGGATCTTCAGGGCGTCGGCGTCGGCCTGCAGCGCGGCAGGGGCGTCGTAGGACGGCGCGGTCCCTTGCCCGGCCCGTTCGGCGCGAACGAGCACATGCCGAGCATCCCTGCCAGCACGATGCAGGCGATCACCAGCGGCGCGATCGACCAGAACATGTCCCGGCCGTCCTGCAGCATCCGCGGCTTTTGCGGCTTGGGGCTGAGCCGCTTGGCCGGCGACATTCGGGCTGGGCTGCGGCTTCCTACTCACTGCCAGTATCCCAGCTCCCTATCGACGACCGGCTAATGGGAGAATCTGGCGCATGAGCCCCGTCGCGTCGTGAAGCCCCTGACCGCAACCTCGCCCTCGAACTCGTGCGAGTCACCGAGGCCGGCGCGATGGCGGCTGGCCGCTGGGTGGGCCGCGGCGACAAGGAGGGCGGCGACGGCGCGGCGGTCGACGCCATGCGCGAGCTGGTCAACTCGGTGTCGATGCGCGGCGTCGTGGTGATCGGCGAGGGCGAGAAGGACAACGCGCCGATGCTCTACAACGGCGAGGAGGTCGGCAACGGCGACGGGCCCGACTGCGACTTCGCCGTCGACCCGATCGACGGCACCACGCTGATGGCGCAAGGGCGCTGCCCAACGCGATCTCGGTGCTCGCGGTGGCCGAGCGCGGCGCGATGTTCGACCCGTCGGCGGTGTTCTACATGAACAAGATCGCCGTCGGACCCGACGCGCGTCGACGCCATCGACATCACCGCGCCGATCGGCGAGAACATCCGCCGCGTCGCCAAGGCCAAGCACGTGTCGGTGTCCGACATGACGGTGTGCATCCTGGACCGGCCGCGGCACGAGCAGCTGATCAGCAGAGGTCCGCGAGGCCGGCGCCCGGATCCGGCTGATCTCCGACGGCGACGTCGCAGGCGCCATCTCGGCGTGCCGGCCGAACTCCGGCACCGACCTGCTGGTCGGGATCGGCGGCACACCGGAGGGCATCATCGCCGCAGCCGCGATCCGCTGCATGGGCGGCGCGATCCAGGGCAAGCTGGCGCCCGAAGGACGACGAAGAACGCCAGAAGGCCGATCGACGCCGGCTACGACCTCGACCAGATCCTGTTCACCGAGGACCTGGTGTCCGGGGAGAACGTCTTCTTCTGCGCCACCGGCGTCACCGACGGCGACCTGCTCAAGGGCGTCAGCTACTTGCGGCGGCGGCTGCACGACGCAGTCGATCGTCATGCGCTCCAAGTCGGGCACGGTGCGGATGATCGAGGCCTACCACCGGCTGTCCAAGCTCAACGAATACTCCGCCATCGATTTCACCGGCGACAGCAACGCCGTCCAACCGCTGCCGTAATCTCCAATCACTAGGAGGAACACACGTGAGCGTCGACTCAGTCCTCCGAGGAAGACGTCGAGTACCGCATCGAGCACGACACCATGGGCGAGGTCCGGGTGCCCATCAACGCGCTGTGGCGCGCACAGACCCAGCGGGCGGTGGAGAACTTCCCGATCTCCGGGCGCGGCCTGGAGCGCACGCAGATCCGGGCGCTCGGATTGCTGAAAGGCGCGTGCGCCCAGGTGAACAAGGATCTCGGCTTGCTCGCGCCGGAGAAGGCCGACGCGATCATCGCGGCGGCCGGCGAGATCGCCGACGGCCTGCACGACGACCAGTTCCCGATCGACGTGTTCCAGACCGGCTCGGGCACCAGCTCGAACATGAACACCAACGAGGTGATCGCCAGCATCGCCGCGCAGAACGGCGTAACCGTGCATCCCAACGACGACGTCAACATGTCGCAGTCGTCCAACGACACCTTCCCCACCGCACGCACATCGCGGCCACGGAAGCCGCTGTGCGGCACCTGATTCCGGCGCTCGAGGTGCTGCACGAGTCGCTGGCGGGCAAGGCGCGGCAATGGCGCAGCGTGGTGAAGTCGGGCCGCACGCACCTGATGGACGCCGTGCCCGTGACGCTCGGCCAGGAGTTCGGCGGCTATGCCCGCCAGATCGAGGCCGGCATCGAGCGGGTCAAGGCCACGCTGCCGCGGCTGGGTGAACTCGCCATCGGCGGCACGGCCGTCGGCACCGGCCTCGAACGCACCCGACGATTTCGACGCGCAGTGTGGTCGAGCCGTGCTGACCGAACAGACCGGCCTGGCCGAATTACGCGTCGCGGTCAAACCATTTCGAGGCGCAGGCCGCGCGCGACGGCCTGGTCGAGGCGTCCGGCGCGCTGCGCACCATCGCGGTGTCGCTGACCAAGATCGCCAACGACCTCCGGTGGATGGGCTCGGGCCCGCTGACCGGTCTCGGCGAGATTCAGCTGCCGGATCTGCAGCCGGGCAGCTCGATCATGCCGGGCAAGGTCAATCCGGTTATCCCGAGGCGGTCACGCAGGTCGCCGCGCAGGTGATCGGCAACGACGCCGCGATCGCGTGGGGCGGCGCAGCCGGCGCGTTCGAGCTCAACGTGTACATCCCGATGATGGCCCGCAACCTGCTGGAGTCGTTCAAGATCCTGACGAACGTCGTCCAAGCTGTTCGCCGGAACGCTGCATCGACGGCCTGGTCGCCAACGAGGCGCGGCTGCGCGAGCTCGCGGAGTCGTCGCCGTCGATCGTGACCCCGCTGAACTCGGCGATCGGCTACGAGGAAGCCGCCGCAGTCGCCAAGCAGGCGCTCGAAGGAGAAGAAGACCATCCGCCAGACGGTCATCGACCGGGGTCTGATCGGCGACAAACTGTCGCTGGAGGAGCTGGACCGCCGACTCGACGTGCTCGCCATGGCCAAGGTCAAAGCCAGGCGACGTATAGCAACCGCGCACAAGATGGAACCGACTGCGGACGGTAACTAACATTCTTCGGGAATGACCGCGGGCATGGCCAGCCGCCCGCCGACGAAGAGGCCCTCGGCGCGTTCCTCGCTGCCGCGACCAACTCGCCGTCGGCGCTGTTGGTCGACGGCGAGGCTGGAATCGGCAAGACCACCGTCTGGCTGGCGGGCCTCAAACAAGCACGTGAACATGGGTTTCGGGTGCTATCGGCCCATGCCGTGAGTGCCGAATCCGTGCTGGCCTACGCGTCACTGTGCGGACCTGCTGACCGGCGTGGATCAGGACATCTGGGCCGACCTGCCCGAGCCTCAGCGGATCGCGGTCGGATCGGCTGCTGTTACGGGAGCAGACCGCCGACGGCGTCACCGACCAGCGCGCGGTGGCAGCCGCGTTTCTCTCGGTCGTCGATCGGCTCTCCGACCATGGCCCGCTCCGCTGCTGGCGATCGACGACCTGCAATGGCTCGATCCGTCCAGCCAGCACGTGCTCGCGTTCGCGGCGCCAGGCTGTTCCGGTCCGGTGGGGACTGCTGGCCACCGTCCGCACCTGAACACTGACGGCGGCGACTCCATCTCATGGCTGCAGTTACCCCGTCCCGACGCCATCCACCGAATCCCGGTGCATCCGTTGCGCTTCACGTGAGCTGCACACCGTGGTAAAGTGATGAGCTGGGTCACCCGATACCGCGCGCGGCGGCGATGGCGCGAATCCACCAGCTCTCCGCCGGAAATCCGTTCTATGCCATCGAATTGGCGCGCGCGTTGACCGAAAGCGCGCGACGAGGTGGCGCCCGGCACGTTGGCGGAGTTGGTACGGGCCAGGAATCGGCAGCCTCGATCCCGCCGTCCAGCGACGTGTTACTCGCCGCCGCCGCCTGCCTGGCCGCGCCGACCGTGGAGCTGGTCGGCAAGGCGACCTGGCTGACCATGACCGACTGATCGAGCTCCTCGAGGCCGCCGAGCGGCACTGGCATCGTCTCCATCGAAGGCAACCGGATCCGCTTCACCCATCCCACTGTTGGCCAGGTGGCGTGGCACGGACGCGTCGCCTACCGAGCGCAAGCTCATGCACCGTCGCCTCGCCGAGCGTCGGTCGTCGAGTCGGAACTGCGGGCACGGCATCTCGCGCTGGCGTCAACCACCGGTGATCGCGGAGACTCTTGAAGCGCTTGACGATGCCGCGGCTTCCGCGCAAGCGCGCGGCGCACCGGCCGCGGCGGCCGAGCTGCTCGAACTGGCGATCGCGCTCGGCGGTGACAGCGCCGGAACGTCGAATCCTGGTTGGCGGGGCACTGCTTCGACGGCGGCTGAACCGGCACGCGCGGGCACTGCTCGAACGGGCGTATTGCAGGAATGCGAGCCGGGACCGCCCCGCGCGGAAGCGTTGCATTCGCTCGCGATCGTGCGGTTCAACGACGACGGCGTACCTCGAAGTGTCGCAATCGCTCAGCGCGCACTCGCCGAGGACGAACCCGATCTGCCCTTGCGCGTCCGGATGCTGACGACCTTGGCGCATGCACTTTTCAACACCGGCGAGCCGGATGCGGCGTGGCAGTGTGCCGAGCGAGCGGTGACAAGCGCCGAGCGGCTGGGCGCTCAGGGGCTGCTCAGCCAGTCACTCGGGGTGCGGTCAATGCTTTTCTTCCTGCGCGGCGACGGCATTGACGAGCTGAGCCTGCGTGCGCGCCCTCGAGGTGGAGGACCACGAATCCGTTCACCCCGACCGTGCTCAAGCCGAGTGTCGAGAACGCGCTGATTCCTGGGCTGGACCGCGCGAGCTCGACACGTCCCTATCAACGGATGCAGGCGATTCAGCGCCGCTGCGTCGAGAAGGGCGAAGAAGAGCGAACTGATCTTCATCGACTTTCAGGTTGTGCTGAACCGAATCTGGCGCGGAGACTTCCCCGAAGCCGAACGGGTGAGCGAAGCCGCCATGGAGCTGGCGAGCCAGCTCGGGGGCGACTTCCCTGGCATGTTGGGTCTGGTCATCCGGGCATGGCTCGCGGTCTATCGCGGCTCAGGACGACGACGCCCGCCCCGCCGTCGCTGACGCGATCGACGCCAGTAAACGCAGCGGCACCGGGTGGCACTGAGGATTGGTCGCTCACAGCGCTGGGGTTCCTCGAGACTTCACTGGGCAACTACGGTGCGGCGCTCAACGCGCTCGAGCCGTTGCTGTCAGGTATGGTGCGTCGCCGAACCCCACCGAGATCTTTGCGGGCGTCGTTTGTGCCCGACGCGGTGGAGGGCGATGACCGCGCTCGGGCCGCGCTGGATGAAGCCGAGCCACTTGTCGAGGCTCTGCAACGCGCAATGGAGACAGAGTCGACCGCGCGTGGATGCTGGCAGTCGGCGCTCGCTGCCGCGCGCATGGTGCTGGCCGCCCGCGGTGATGTGAACGCCGCAGTGGCAGAGCGCGCGCGCGCGCTGGCCGAGCACGACCGGTTGCCGATGCCGTTCGAGCGTGCGAGGACTCAGCTGCTGCTCGGGCAGCTCTTGCGGCGAGACCGGTCAGAGGCAACCGCCATGCTGCGTGACGCGCTTGCGGTCTGTCGAACAGCTCGGCACCCAGCTGTGGGGCCGACCGAGGCCCGCGCCAGAGCTGACAGGCACCAGCTTCGATCGCGGCAAACGGGCGCATACGAACTCACGCCCGCAGAACAACGCGTTGCCGAGCTGGTGGCGTCGGGGATGACGAACCGCGACGTGGCGGCCAAGCTGTACATCAGCGCAAAGACGGTTGAGGCCACGCTCGCGCGCGTGTATCGCAAGCTAGGCATCCGGTCGCGCGCCGAGCTCGGAAGGCGTGTGAATACGAATTCGAAAATAGCCGGTAAACATACTGTTGCGGATGTTGCCGGCTCGTGCGGTCATCGAGCCTAGTTGACACAAAGAGTAGACCGATCCGGTTGTTAGCTGGAATTGCTTCTGAGCTGTGCCGGGAGTTGGCCGTGGAGAGCCGTCCGATGAGAGTCGGATGATCGCTGGCTTCTTGGCGTCTGCGACTTCCGAGCCGATCGGCTTTGCTGATCGAGGGCGAACCAGGCATCGGCAAGACCACCCTCTGGTCTAGCTGCCCTGGACCTGGCGCGAGGAGAAGGGGCTTCCGGGTGTTGTCGGCGCGCGCCGCAGCAGCCGAATCCGTGCTGGCCTACACGGCCCTGGCCGATCTGCTGGACGAGGTGCCCGCATCCGCTTGGGCTGACCTGCCCGAACCCCAGCGCTTGGCGGTCGATCCAGGTGCTGATGCGGGCGGACAACGACACCGCCACCGATCAGCGCGCCGTGGCCGCGGCATTCCTTTCGGTCGTCGAATACCTCACCGACGGCGGGCCGCTGCTGGTGGCGATCGATGACCTGCAGTGGATCGACCCGTCGAGCATGCACGTGGTGGCGTTCGCGGCGAGGCGGCTCACCGGGCCGGTCGGCATTCTTGGCAGTGTGCGCACCGAGCGCCGTCGACGGCACCGGCGCGTACCTGGCTGCAAATGCCCCGCCCTGACACGGTTGCCCGAGTTCGGTTGCGTCCGTTGAGTATCCACGATTTGAACGCAGCGATATCGGCGCGGCTGCGGCGACCCTTTTCGCGCCCGACGATGGGCCGGATTCACGCGAAGTGTCGGGCGGAAACCCTTTCTATGCAATTGAATTGGCACGGGCTATCGCCGAAGCGCGCCTGGTCGTCGAGACATCGCTGCCACGCACGCTGGCCGACGTCGTGCGGGCCCGGCTCAGCGGCCTCGATCCCGACGTGCATGATGCGCTGCTCGCGGCATCGTGCATGGCTGCGCCGACCGTGGAGCTGGTGTCGAGCGCGACGATCAGCGACGACGACCGCTTGATCGAGCTGCTCGAGAACGCGGAAAGCAACGGCATCATCGCGATCGACGGCAACCGGATCCACTTCGCCCATCCCCTGCTGGCCAGGGGTGTATACACCGAAGCCGCGCCCGGCCAGCGCCGGACGATGCATCGCCGCCTCGCCGACATCGTCGACGAGCCCGAGTTGCGGGCGCGGCACCTGGCGCTGGCCGCGACCAGCGGCGACCAAGTCACGCTGCGGGCGCTCGATACAGCGGCGGAGTCCGCCCGCGTCCGCGGCGCACCCGCGGCGGCCGCCGAGTTGATGGACCTCGCGATCGGCCTCGGCGGTGACACCCCGGAGCGTCGACTCCGGTCCGCCCTACACCATTTCGACGCAGGCGACCACGAGCGAGCGCGCGCCATGCTCGAGGAGACCATCGATCGACTGGCGCCCGGCGACCTGCGAGCAGAGGCGTTGAGCCGGCTTGCTGTCGTGCGACTGTACGGCGACGGCTTCTTCGAGGGTAGCCGGCCTGCTGCAGCGCGCTCAGCTGAGGTGCACCCCGACAGCCCGCTGCGCAGTGCAGAGTCCTGATCACCTTGGCCTACGCACTGCTCAGCGCCAATCAGCCCAAGCGCAGCGTGCAGATGGCCGAGGAGGCCGTCGCCCAAGCCGAGCGCGTCAACCAGCCGCACCTGCTGGGCCTGGCGCTCGGTATGCGCGTGATCCTGCGGTTCCTGAGCGGCGAAGGCTTCGACGAAGACGCAGCTCCGTCGCGCTGTGGAGCTGGAGGACCCCGAGATCTTCACGCCCTTGGTGTTTCGACCATCGGTCCAGCGCGCCCTGCTGCTGGAGTGGACGGGCAGCCTGCACGAAGCCCACGAGGTGCTCGAAGGCGTCCGGCGCCGCTGCGTGGAGAAGGGTGAGGAAGGCGAGCTCATCTTCATCGCCCAGCACGTGGTGCTGAGCAGCATTTGGCGTGGCGACTTCGTCGAGGCCGGTCTGGTCGCCGAGGACGCCATGGAGCGCGCCCGCCAGCTCGGTGGCGACACCCCGCTGTTCTTGGCGCACAGCCTGCGGGCGAAGCTGGCGGTGTACGCCGGTCGCGAAGCAGACGCCAGGCAGGCAGCCGCCGAAGCGCTCGAGGCGGGCAGGCGCACAGGAGCGGTTCGGTTGACGGAGCAGGGTCATTGGTGCACTCGGATTCCTGGACGTGTCGCTGGGTCACTACGAGGCCGCGGATTGCCACGCTGCAGCCACTGGTGGCCAAGTTCGATCCGGCGTCGACACCGACCGAGCTTCCCTATGCGACGTTTCTGGCGGACGCCATCGAGGCCCTGATTCAAGTGGGCCGGGGTACCGAGGCGGAGCCGCTCATCGGCGCCCTCGAACGCAACGGCGAGCGGCGGGACCGCGCCTGGATGCTCGCCGCCGGCGCCCGTGGCAGAAGCATGCTGCTGGCCGCCCGAGGTGACCTCGACGCCGCGCGGCGAGTTCGCCACGCGCGCGATCGCCGCACACGACCGGCTGCAAATGCCGTTCGAGCGTGCTCGAACGCTGTTGCTACTGGGCCAAATACAGCGCCGGCAGCGGCAGAAGGAATCGGCGTCGGCGAGCCTGCAGGAAGCCCTCGCCATCTTCGAGCGGCTGCATGTCCCGCTGTGGGCCGACCAGTGCCCGTGCCGAGCTCGCCCGCGCAGAACGTCGGCCCGCGCCGGAGCGGACAGCTCACGCCGTCGGAGCAACGGGTCGCCGAGCTTGCCGCCTCGGGCATGAAGAACCGCGACGTCGCGACCGCTCTATTCATCAGCCCGAAGACCGTCGAGGCGAACCTGGCCCGGATCTACCGCAAGCTCGGCATCAAGTCGCGCGCTGAACTCGGCCGTCACATGAGTAAGGCGTAGACCGGCAGCCTAAGAAGCGAGGAAGGAAACACCCTATTTCTCAGCACTGTTGAGCGAATTAGCGTCAACCACGCGCGCAGGTCAAGCGACCGAAGGAGGATTGGTGCCCGTCGACCACAACTCATTGGCCAGTCAGAAGCCAAGCCGCCCTGGTGACGACGGCGACCAGCCAACCTGCATTGCGCACCGGCTTCGCGATGCTTGGCCTGGTCTCACTGCTGGATCTGCCGAAAGCCGACAGGGCCGACAGGGTGGTGGCGTTTTGGCGGCGCGGCGGCCGCGGGGTGGTTTCTGGTCAGGGGTGGGCGGCTCCGCTAGGCGTTCGGTGGCGCCGTCTTCTGCGGCACCTGGGCGAGCCACAGCCGAATGCCGATCGGTGCGGTCAGGCTGTGCACCCACGAGGCTCACGGTGACGGTGACGACGACCGCCTGCATGATCGTGGTCGACTGCCGGATCTCGCCTCGCTCGACCATCAACAATCCGAGAACCAGAGTGCCGATCCCGCGAGGCCCGAACCAGCCGATGAACAGCCTGCTGCGGGCGGGCAGGTCGCTGCCGATCAGCGCGGTAGACACCGCCACCAGACGCACCACGATCAGCGCGACGACGGCGAACAGCACCACGCGCCAATCCGGCATCGCGCCATCCGACGAAGACGGCATAACTCGCCGAACATCGCGAACACGATCAGCTCCAGCAACTGACCAGCCGCATCGGTCACCTGCGACGGTATCTGCGCGCCCGCCCTGTTCATCATCATCGAGTAGGCCAGGCCGCCCGCGAAGGCGGTGACGAATCCGCTGCCCTGCAACCGCTCTCCGACTTCGAAACACACCAACGCCAACGCGACGGTGGCCAACTGGGCCCAGGTATCGCTCATCCAGCCGCGCTGGCGCGACCTCACGATCACCAGGCCACCGACCGCACCGATGCCGAGGCCCACCAGCAGAGAAACCCCCTCGGTACGGAGCGCGAACAGTGCCCACCGGCTCGGATCCGGGTCGTTCTGCTCGAGACGCGAGCGCCACGGCGGCCAGCATCGCCGCCAACGCGATCCCGTCGTTGCAGCCACTTTCGGCTGACATTGCATGCCGGACGGCCTCGGGGATACGACGGTCCTCGAGCAGTGCGTCGATCAGCGCCACTTCCGTCGGCGCCACGATGGTTGCGAGGCACACCGCCTCCCACAGCGGCATCACCGGCATCACCAGCAGCGCCACCGACCGTGCCGAGGACGATGGACAACGGTATTCCGATCGCCAGCAACCGGACACGGTGATGTGGCCGCGGCGGACCACGGACGGCAGGTCGAGCATCGCGGCCTGGTTGAACAGGATCAACGGTCAGCGCCAGCTGGGCCAGGATGGTGAAGCTCTGCGGTGTGAGCCGCGGCCTCGATCACACCGAATCGAACGGGCCCTAACACCATTCCGAACGCGACAAAGATCAACGCGGGAGCGATGTACCACCGCTTCACCAGCCCCGAAACGACGCGCGTAGCTCATCACGAGAAGGGTGAGCACAAACGCCGTATCGGTGCGCACCTGGCCGCCTCAGCCGCGCGTTCGCCTACGCGCCGTTGTTGGGGCCGCCGGAGTTCGCGCCCGCGATATCGGTGATCGGGAAGTTCGGCATCGGTTTGGGCGACGGGCGTGTTCGGCAGCGTCGGGATCTCAGCAGGCGGGATGTCAGTGAGGTCGTTGACCGGCGGGCCGTTGTCCCGGCTGCCGTAGGAGCTGCCCGGCTCGCGCGGCCCGAGCATCTGGCTGACGGTCACCATGGTGATAGCCGTTGGCCTTGAGCACCGGGATGAACTGGTACGACCAGATCGACGGTGCTCGAGTAGGTGTCGTGGAACAACACCACCGAGTCCGGGCTTGATCTGCGTCATCGAGCATGTACCGGTGTGGCCGCGGTGTTGGAGTCGTTGATCCAGTCGAACGGGATGACGTCCCAGTTGATGTCGGCCAAGACCCTGCTTCTTGGCCGCCAGCCAGGACCGCATCGTTGATCGAGGCCACCCGCGGTGCGCACGAGCTTCGGCCGCTGACCGGTCGCCGGCTTCGATCGCGTCGTTGGCCTTGCTGAACTGGCTCGGGATGTCCTCAGGCGGGATCGGTCGTCATGTTGGGGTGTTCCCACGTGTGGCTGCCCACCTCCATGCCGGCGTCGACCACTGCGCTTGGCGCCTGCGGGGTTGGCGGCGACCTTGTTGCCGATCAGGAAGAACGTCGACTTAGCGTCGTTGTCGGTCAGGATCTTGCAGCAGCCGGTCGGTGTAGGGGCTTGGCCCGTCGTCGAACGTCAGCGCCACGCACTTGACCTGTGAGCAGTCGACGTTGTCGGCGCTGGCTTTGCGGACGTGCCCGGTCAGGCCGCCGACGATCAGCACCGCGGCGGCCGCGAGCACGCCAAGGACGGTCCTCCAGTACCGCCAGGCCTGGCTATCGGGTCGCTTCGGCACCCAAGCAGCCTACCGCGTTGGCGCGTTCGACTGCGGCAACGCCGCCCGGGCTGATCTCTTCGAGCATCTCGGTGACCAGCGCCGCGATCGGCGAGCGCTCGCTGCGCGAGCAGCGTGATGTGCGCGAACAGCGGGTGGCCCTTGAGCTTCTCGATCACCGCGGCCACGCCGTCGTGGCGGCCCACCCGCAGGTTGTCGCGCTGCGCGACGTCGTGGGTGAGCACCACCCGCGATCCGGCGCCGAGCCGGGACAGCACGGTCAGCAGCACGTTGCGTTCCAGCGACTGCGCCTCGTCGACGATGACGAACGAGTCGTGCAGCGAGCGGCCGCGGATGTGGGTCAGCGGCAGCACCTCGAGCATGCCGCGCGACAGCACCTCTTCGAGCACCGCGGGGCTGGCCAGGCCTTCGAGCGGTGTCGAGACGGCCTGCGCCCACGGGCCCATCTTCTCGCTCTCGCTGCCGGGCAGGTAGCCGAGGTCCTGCCCGCCGACCGCGTACAGCGGACCGGAACACGACGACCTTGCGCTGGGTGCGCCGCTCCAGCACCGGCCTCAAGCCCGGCGCACAGCGCGAGCGCGGACTTGCCGGTGCCGGCCTTGCCGCCGAGCGAGACGATGCCGATCGACTCGTCGAGCAGCAGGTCGAGCGCGACCCGCTGTTCGGCGGAGCGGCCGCGCAGCCCGAACACCTCGCGATCGCCGCGGACCAGTTGCACCCGCTTCTCGGGGTTGACCCGGCCCAGTGCGTGCGAGCTGCCGCCCAGCAGCCGAATGCCGGTGTGGCACGGGAGGTTACGTGCGGCCTCCAGGTCGATCTCACCGTCGGCGAACAGCGTGTCGATCTCGTCGGCCGACACCTCGATCTCGTCCATCCCCGTCCAGCCCGACGTGATGACGTCCTGGGCGTGGTACTCGTCGGCGGACAGGCCGACCGCGCCCGCCTTCACCCGCAGCGGAATGTCCTTGCTCGACCAACGTGACTCGCTTGCCTTCGGCGGCGAGGTTGGCCGCGCAGGTCAGGATCCTGCGCGTCGTTGGTGTCGGTCCGGAAGCCCGCAGGCAGCACCGTCGGATCGCTGTGATTCAGCTCGACATGCAGCGTGCCGCCTTGCGTCCCAACGGGAATCGGCTGATCCAGCCGCCCATGCTCGAGCCGCAGATCGTCGAACATCCGCAGTGCCTGCCGCGCGAACCAGCCAAGCTCATGGTGATGCCGCTTGGCTTCCAGTTCGCTGATGACCACCAACGGGACCACGACTTCGTGCTCGGCAAACCTCGTGGCCGCCCAGGGATCGGACAGCAGCACGGAGGTGTCGAGCACATAGGTCCGGACGGCCGAATCAGTCACGTAGCGCTCCTCGAGCCCGCGCGGCCCCGCACGAACATCTCGGCGGACACTGCGGTACCAGGACCGGGGCCGGTCCTCTCGTGATCGAAACGATCGGTACCGCCCGGACAGCAGAGCATGTCGCTAGCCATCGAGAAACGACGCTACTCTCGCTGAGCGCTTCGCGCCGTGCAGGCGCGCCGTGGCTGACTACTCGTCACACGTAGGCGCGCAGCGCGGGCTCGTCGGCGAGCCCCCACGCGGTGATGCGGTCGGACGATCACCTGGCGCAGCTGCTCCGGTCGAAGATGCCGGCCTCGGCCATGTGCGCGACCTTGTCCGCGTACGCGTCGATGTCCCCACCGACGACGCCGAGTTCGGCTGCGCGGCGCGCGATCGCCTCGATCGTCTCGTCGCGGCTGTAGGTCCAGGCAGTGCGCGACGAGGTTGGCGAAGAACTCCTCGTGGCGCTCCTCGTCGCGGGCGATGCGGCCGATCAGGCTCTTCAGCACCGGCTCGGTGATCTGCGCTTCGAGGTTGCGGCAGAACACGGCGTGCTCGCGCTCGAAGAACGCCATGAACACCAGCGCGCTCGATCTGGCGTGTAGGTGTCGGCGCGGTAGCCCTTCATCACGTGCTCGACGCGGCACGTCCTCGTTGGCGGCCGGGTCGATCTCGCGGGTGACCACCAGGTAGTTGCGCAGCGCGACGGCGTGCAGGTGCTCCTCGGCGGTCCAGCGGCCGATCCAGCGGCCCCACTTGTCGTCGAGGATGAAGCTGAACACGAACTCCCGGTGGTAACCGGCGAGGTTGTCCTGGTGATCAGCAGGATCTCAAGGGCGTCGGTGACGGTCTTGGGCAGCGTGCACCTGCGACGGGTCCCAGTCGTCGGCCGCCGAGGAAGGCGAAGTTCTCGCCCTGGTCGAACGGCACGTAGTCGTGGGCGTACCAGAGGTCCTCGGTGTCGATGTGGCGACGCAGCTCCTGCTGCACGACCGGCTCGAGCTCGAGAATCAGCGCGTTAGGTACAGGTTTCTGTGCCATGAAAGTAACTGTAACCCGAGTTCACATGTGTTCTTGAAATCGGCGGCGTGCGCGTCGCCAACTTGTGATACGTGAGCCCAGCATGCTGACTCGCGGGTTTACGCACAAAACTCGCGGAGGTGCTGGAGCGTCAGACCGGGGTACAGCGGGTTGGCGGCCAGCAGCTCCGGCCGCAGCGGCGTGCACCCAATCGGCGGTGCGCGTCGGCCAGCGTGTCACTTGGCCTTCGAGCCGTGCCCTGCCGGCTGATGTGTTGGTCAGCACCTCGACCACCAGCTCGGCCACCCGGTCGAAGTCAGCGGCGCCCGAAGCCCGCGGGTGGTCAGCGCCGGCGTGCCGAACCGGATGCCGCTGGTGTACCAGGCGCCGTTGGGGTCGGCGCGGGATCGAGTTGCGGTTGGTGACGACGCCGGAGTCCAGCAGCGCCGACTCGGCCTGCCGGCCGGTCAGCCCGAACGACGTGACGTCGAGCAGCACGATGTGGTTGTCGGTGCCGCCGGTGACCAGCCGCGCGCCGCGCTTGAGGAAGCCCGTCGGCGAGCGCCTTGGCGTTGTCGGCGACGCGCTGCGCGTAGGCCTGGAACGAGGGCTGCCGGGCCTCGGCCAGCGCGACCGCCTTGGCCGCCATGACGTGCGACAGCGGGCCGCCCAGCACCATCGGGCAGCCCTTGTCGACGGCGTCGGAGTACTCCGGCGGTGGCCAGCACCAGCCCGCCGCGCGGCCGCGCAGCGACTTGTGCGTGGTGGTCGTGGTGACGTGGGCGTGCGGCACCGGGTCCTCGTCGCCGGTGAACACCTTGCCCGCGACCAGGCCGGCGAAGTGCGCCATGTCGACCATCAGGCGTCGCGCCGACCTCGTCGGCGATCTCGCGCATCTTGGCGAAGTTGATCCGCCGCGGGTAGGCCGAGTAGCCGCCGACCAGGATCAGCGGCTTGAACTCGCGCGCGGCCGCGGCGAGCGCGTCGTAGTCGAGCAGCCCGGTCTCCGGGTCGGTGCCGTAGCTGCGCTGGTGGAACATCTTGCCGGAGATGTTGGGCCGGAAGCCGTGGGTGAGGTGGCCGCCTGCGTCCAGCGACATGCCGAGCAGCCGCTGGTTGCCGAGCTTGTTGCGCAGCTTCTCCCAGTCCGCTTCGGACAGGTCGTTGACGTTCTTGGCGCCGGCTTCCGCCAGGCCCGGCGCCTCGACGCGGGTGGCCAGGATCGCCCAGTACGCAACGAGGTTGGCGTCGATGCCCGAGTGCGGCTGCACGTAGGCGTACGGCGAGCCGAACAGCTCGCGGGCGTGCTCGGCGGCCAGCGGTCTCGACGGTGTCGACGTTCTGGCAGCCGGCGTAGAACCGGTGCCCGATGGTGCCCTCGGCGTACTTGTCGGACAGCCAGCTGCCCATGGTGAGCAGCGCCGCCGGGGACGCGTAGTTCTCGCTGGCGATCAGCTTGAGCGAATCACGTTGGTCGGCAAGCTCTTTGCGCGTCGCCGCCGCGATGCGGGGCTCGACGGACTCGATGATCTGCAGGATCGAGCGGTAGGCGGCGCTTGCGGTATCGGCGTACTCGGCACCGGGAGCGGTGGCGGTGGTCGCGGTCGAGTCAGCGGTCATGTCGGTTCAGCCTACGTCCCGCAGCGACCGACGGGATCAGCGGCTCGTCCAGCAGCCGCCCGAAGCGTTCGGTGAGCGCTGACGCCGTCGGGCCGGGCCTCCAGCCAGCCGCGCAGCAGCCGGTAGCCCTCGACGTAGGTGCTGGTGTAGGCGCGCCACAGCGGCGAGGACAAGAAGCGCAGCATCTGCCGGGCGCGTTCGTCGTTGACCAGCAGCCAGCGCTTGAGGAAGTCGACCGACGTCGTCGACGTCGCGGTGCTCGTCGTGCAGCATCAGCGCGGCGTCCTGCCGGACGTCGGCCAGCGCCGCCAGCTGCTTCCGACACCGCCTCGCGCGCGCTCGCCGTCGAAGCGCAGCCCGAGGTCGGCGTAGATCTCGGCGGCCCAGCCGCCCCAGTTCGGCCCGATCGCGGCGTGCAGCGCCGAGGTCCGCCAATCCCTCGGCCATCAGGCACTGCGGCGTGTTGACCAGGAAGATGGTCTGCTCGGCATGGCCCTTGCCCTCGACCAGCCCGGCCTCCTTGCGGCAGTGCTCGGTGTGGTGGCCGGGATAGGACTCGTGCGCGACCAGCCGCGGCAGGTTGGACATCTGCTGCTTGAGGTCGGCGTTGACGGCGACGGTGGAGCGGTAGTCGCCGAGGTAGTAGTTGAACCCCGACCACGGCTTGTCGGTGACCACCTCGTAGGTGATGGTCTCGGTGTCGGGCAGCGGGTATTCGGCGCGCACCCGGTCGCGCAGCGCGCTGGAGAACGCGTGGATGGCTTCCTCGAGCCGCTCCGGCGGGATCTCCTCGCCGGCGCGGTAGGCCTGCATGCGCTCGGCGAGCGGTCCGCTGCCGCCCAGCGCGTCGTCGAGCATGCGGTGCGCCTGCAGGTAGCGCTCGGGGTCGCCCTTGGCGATGTGCACGTCGAAATAGGCCTCCACCTCGTCGACGAAGCCGACGTCCTGGCCCGCGAACTTCCTGCCGCGCACAGGCCAGCGCCCGCAGGTGGGCCGCGACGTAGTCGGCGCGGGCCGGATCGAGGCCGTCGGCGTGCGGCACCTCGGCGGCCAGCCGCTCGGCTGCCAGCGCCAGGTCGGCGGGATCGGGCGCGGGCTCGTTCTGCACCTGCTGACGCAGCGCCGGGTCGCCGGTGAAGGAGTCGACGTAGCCTTCCTCGATCCGGTCGAAGCGCAAACCGAGCAGCAGATATTCGCGGATCAAGGTGGCGGCGTCCATGGCCTCAACGGTAAATGCAAGACTGAGCCCATGCCGCGGCTGAGCGAGCCGAGCCCCTACGTGGAGTTCGACCGGAGTCAATGGCGCGCGCTGCGCATGTCGACGCCGATGAAGCTGACCGAAGACGAGGTGCTGCAGCTGCGCGGTCTCGGCGAGAAGCTCGACCTGCTGCGAGGTCGAAGAGGTCTACCTGCCGCTGGCCCGGTTGATCCACCTCCAGGTCGCGGCGCGCCAGCGGCTGTTCGCCGCGACCGCGGAGTTCCTCGGTGAGCCACAGCAGAATCCGGACCGGCCGGTGCCGTTCGTCATCGGCGTCGCGGGAAGCGTCGCGGTCGGCAAGTCGACCACCGCCCGTGTGCTGCAGGCGCTTCTGGCCCGCTTGGAACACCACCCGCGGGTCGACCTGGTCACCACCGACGGCTTCCTGTACCCGAACGCCGAGCTGGCCCGTCGAAACCTGATGCACCGCAAGGGTTTTCCGGAGAGCTACGACCGGCGCGCGCTGATGCGGTTCGTCACGGCGGTGAAGTCCGGCGCCGACCAGGTGTGCGCACCGGTCTACTCGCACCTGCTCTACGACATCGTGCCCGGCGAAAAGCAGACTGATCAAGCATCCCGACATCCTCATTCTCGAGGGCCTCAACGTGTTACAGACGGGCCCGGCGCTGATGGTGTCGGACCTGTTCGACTTCTCGGTGTACGTCGACGCCCGCATCGAGGACATCGAGCAGTGGTACATCAACGCGGTTCCTCGGCCATGCGGCCGACGGCGTTCGCCGATCCCGCGTCGCACTTCCACCACTACGCGACGCTGACCGATGACGCCGCGGTGTTCGCCGCCCGCGATATCTGGCATTCGATCAACCGCCCCAACCTGATCGAGAACATCCTGCCGACGCGGCCGCGCGCGACGCTGGTGTTGCGCAAGGACGCCGACCACTCCATCAACCGGCTGCGGCTGCGCAAGTTGTAGACGCTGACACGACGTAACCCCGCGGTCACGCGGCGCGGGACTTCGCGTCTGCATGGCAGCGGAGCTTACGCCTTCACGCGGCGCCAGCCCTGGTACTGCAGCTCGGCCGAACACCAGCGTGTAGACGCCGGTCGCCAGCGTCAGCACCACGCCGGTGGTGGTCAGCGGCATCGACGTCAGACAGCACAGAGAGCCACGGCTGCGACCGTGTACAGCAGGTTGGCGACGATCACGGCGATGCCCGGGCCGCTGAACCGACGGCAGCGCAGCAAGAGCCGAACACGGCGACGCCGTACGCGATGAAGAAGGCGCTCATCGAGTACTCGAACGCGAGCGTGGTGCCCGACAACGTCTGACAGCCAGCCCGCGAGCGGAATGCCGGCGATACCGGCATAGGCCGGTGAGCGACGGCGTCGGCGCGCATGGCGAAGCGCAGCAGCGAGTCGGTCGAGTCCGTGCAGTCGGAGTCGATGATGGCGGTCATGGATCTTCCTTCGGTGGTTTCTTCTGGTCGACACCGGTGCCTGGAGCCGACGCCGCAACCTCTGACGACGGCGGCTCCGGACCAGCTCATGAGGGAGTCACGCCAGGCGGCGCACTCCGAGGTACTGGGCGTAGGCGAAGGCCAGCGTGGCGACGGTGAACGCGATCGTCGCGACCACGCCGAGTTCGGTCAGCGGCAGCCAGCCGGCGACCAGCACGACGGTGACGAGGATCGCGAAGGCGACGTTTCCGGCGAGCACACCGACGCCGACGCGGCGGACGTCGGGCAGGCCGGCGGCCAGCGTACAGCGCGGCGCCGTAGATCACCAAGGCGGCGCCGCCGATCCACTCCGAGGTAGCCGAAAGACCGGAGAGCCGCGACAGCGGGTCGGCTGCCATCGCGACGAGCAGCCCGAGGCCGGCGCACAGGGTGGCGTCGGCGCGAAGGGCGAAGCGCAGCAGCGAGTCGTCGAGCTGCAGCGTCGGCGACGTTGTACGGTTTCCCGGACCGGGCGGGTGGTTGATTGCGGTCATGAGCACCGAGGTTGCTCAGATGCCACTGCCAGATCGACGCCAGACGCTGCCAGCTGCCGCCAAGCGCCGCAGCGTCAGCGGCCTGATCTGCAGTCTTGTGCGACGACGAGATTGCCGCGCAGATCGGCGGCGATCAGCCGGGCCGCGGCGTTCTGCCAGTTGTGCAGCGACCGCTGCGGCACCTCGGTGACGAACCACTGCCATGGCCTGCCGGGCGACCGGGTCCAGTCCGGCGGCGGTGGCGTTCTGCGCGTAGGCGCGCACGCCGACGACGTACGGGAAGTACAGCGAGTTGTAGTGGCGCCACTGCTCGGTGGTGCCGAAGTCGCCGCCGTCGCGCGGCTTGAGCCGGCGATGCGGTCGGCCAGCAGGGCCTTGAGTTCGTTGGCCCGCTCCAGCGGCTGGTCGGGCGCGCCGCGCGCGGCGAGGCGCTCGTCGATCGATCGGCAGCGCCGTCAGCGGGCTGGCGACCAGCTTGGACAGGTCGCCGTAGTGGCCGAGCGCGCGGCGGGTGAGCCGGGCGAAGGTGTCGTCGTCGACGCCGTCGAGCGGGTTGTCCGACCGCAGCGGCAGCGCCGCCTCGGTGCGACGCAACGCGGCGCGGTCGGCCCGCAGGTCCGGCGAGCGGGAGAACGCCAGCCGGTCGAGCAGCCCGGCCAGCGGGTCGGCCAGCACGTTGATCGCGATCGCGATGCCCAGGCTGGTGAACAGCAGCACCGTCAGCGCGGTCTGTCTGTCCCGACACGGCCAGGCCGATCAGCAGCTGGCCGCCGAACAGCAGCGCCACCACGGCCGTCGCCGCGAAGGACCGCAGCATGTCGGCCCGCAGCGCCTGGCCCTCGTCGAACGCGTCGCCGATCGCGACCGCGATGCCCAGCAGCGCGACGTCGAATCCGGTGGACGCCAACGCCAGCCAGCTCGGCACCAGACCGAGCGGGATGACCAGGATCGCGTTGCCCAGCGCGAAGAACAGCGTGGCGATGACGACGAAGGCTCACCACCGGTCGCGGCGGCTTCACCAGGCACGGCCTTGACCATCGCGCCCAACGACGACAGCGAGATCGCCGCGAACATCACCCAGTGGCCCAGCCGCAGCGGGCCGTCGACGTTGCCCGCCATCGCCGCGCCGAACAAGCGCCACCGCGGCGACACCGGCGACCGTCGCGATCTCGCCTGCGCGGCCGCGCCAGCTGTCGCGTCGGCCGGGACATCTCGAGCAGCACCGCGAACCAGGCGATGCCCGGCACCGCAACCAGGTAGACCTCGACGCTGCTGAGAGATCGGCGGAAGCCGCTGACCACCCGCACCGCGTCGAGCGCCACCACCGACGCGAAACTCGTCAGCCCGATCGCGGCCAGCACCAGCACGGGTTTGCGCGGGTCACGGGCCAGCAGGTACAGGCCCAACCACCAGCTGAGCGCGAACACCACCGCTGACAGCGCAGCCATGGCTCAAGTCGTGGCACCTCACATGCCGTAGCGGCGGTGACGCGCGGTGTAATCGCGCAGCGCCCGCAGGAAGTCGACCCGCCGGAACTCCGGCCAGTAGGCCTCCGTGAACCACATCTCCGAATAGGCGCTCTGCCACAGCAGGAATCCGGACAGCCGCTGCTCCCCGACGTGCGGATCACCAGGTCGGGGTCGGGCTGCCCGAGGTGTAGAGGTTCTCCGAGATGGCGTCGACGGTGACGGCCTCGATCAGCTGCTCGCCGGTCGCGCCGTTGGCGAGTTCCTTGCCGAGCAGCGCCCGCACCGCGTCGACGATCTCCTGGCGCCCGCCGTAGCCGACCGCGACGTTGACGTGGAAGCCGCTGCCGTTGCCGTTGGTCGACTCGACGGCGTCGCGCAGCCGCCGCGCCGGCTCCTCGCCGATCAGCTCGAGGTCGCCGACCGTGCGCACGCTCCACCGGTTGGCGGGTGCGCAGATCTCCTCGACGACGTCGGTGATGATCTCGATGAGCGACGCCAGCTCGTCCGGGTCGCGCTGCAGGTTCTCGGTCGACAGCAGGTAGACGGTGGCCATCTCGATGCCGGTCTCCTGGCACCAGCGCAGCATCTCGGCGATCTTGGCGGGCGCCCATCCGGTAGCCGTAGCTGACGTCGTCGTGACCGGCGTCACGTGCCCAGCGTCGGTTACCGTCGCATAGCACCGCGATGTGGCGGGGCAGTTCGGATTTCGAGGACGCCAGCCCCTGACGCAGCCGCATCTCGTAGAGCCGGTACACCGGTTCCTTGAGACGAGGGGGAATGATGTCCACGAAGATCCAGACTACTGTGACGCTCAGAAACCCCCATGGCATTGATGGAGGTGACATGGCTCCAGATCGACACCGCCGACGAGGCTCCAGCAACAGCCGCCCGCGCGTATACGCCGAGGACTTCCCCGAAGCCGTCGTCGACGGCGTCGAGAAGTTCCTCGGCAAGCCGCAGGGCGCGCGGCTGGATCCACGTCTACGCCGCGATCGTCGCCTTCATCGCCAGGCGCCGCGCTGGTGTCGGTGTCGTGGGTCGCTGGAATCCACCCGCGCCGGGCTGGCCACGCTGCTCTACACGTTCACGATCGTCGCGATGTTCGCCGTCAGCGGCACCTACCACCGGGTGAACTGGAAGTCAGCAGTCCGCACGCAAGTGGATGAAGCGGGCCGACCACTCGATGATCTTCGTCTTCATCGCGGGCAGCTACACGCCGTTCGCCCTGCTGGCACTGCCGTCGGAGAAGGGCTGGGTGCTGTTCTGGATCGTCTGGGGCGGGCGCGATCGCGGGCGTGCTGCTCAAGATGTTCTGGCCGTCGGCGCCGCGCTGGGTCGGCGTGCCGCTGTACCTGCTGCTCGGCTGGGTCGCGGCGTGGTTCGTCGGGCCGATCATGGACGGCGCCGGCGTCGCCGCGCTGGTGCTGCTGATCGTCGGCGGCGCGCTGTACAGCATCGGCGGCGTGCTCTACGGGCTCAAGTGGCCCAACCCGTGGCCGACGACGTTCGGCCACCACGAGTTCTTCCACGCCTGCACCGCGGTCGCGGCGATCTGCCACTACATCGCGATGTGGTTCGCGGTCTTCTAGCGATCTCGGCGCGCGTGCTCACGCTCAGCACGGATGGACGCGCCGAAACGCTAAGCTGGGTGATGTTGTCCGGCCCCAGTAGGCCTTCATCGACGCGATCTTGCCCTCGTCGTCGAACGTCATGACGCTGATGATCTCGATGGTCATCTTGCCGCCTCGCCGAGGTTGACGATCAGCCGCCAGAAGAACGCCGCCTCGTTGCCGAGCGCGCGCAGCGTCACGACTTCGGTCTCGTTGCTCGGTGCCCGGCACGTTGAGTAGAAGCCGTGAATCGCCTGGCGGCCGATGTGCACCTCACCGCCGACGGGATCCTCGACGGTGGCGTCCGTCGGCGTACAGAGCGGCGATGTCGTCCGCGCTGCCCCTTCGCGAGACAGTTCGAGGTAGCGGTTGACGGTCTTGGCGTTGGCTTCAGTATTGCTCGGCGCTCGGCATGGCCGGCGACGCTACACGGCCGCCAGCGCGGCGGCGAGATCCTCCCCGGTGGTGACCGGCAGGTCGCACACCCGGCCGCGGCAGACGTAGGCGGCGTCGGAACCACCGACCCGGTCACGGTCGACCAGCAGCTCCGAGGAGTTGACCGGGCCGCCCACCACAACCGCTCCGCCGGGCGCCAATTCGCGCGCCGCGGAAAGCAATTCCGAGCTGCTGCGGGTCGCAGGCCACCGCGATCTGGATGGGTCCGCGCACAGCGGCTTCGGCGACCGCGAGCCAGTGTCCACCCGAGCGCGACAGCCGGGCCAGGATGGGCGTCGCGCTGGCCAGCGTGGCGTCGGCCGCCGCGGCGTAGCGCTCGGCGCGGTCGGCGGGAACCAGGTGGGCGGCCAGCTGCAGCGCCTCGGCGATCGTCGAGGCTCCCGACGGGGTGGCGCCGTCGAGCGGGTCGGCGGGCCGAACCATCAGCTGCTCGGCGTCGTCGGCGCTGTCGAACCAGCGGCCATCGCGGTCCGGGTCGGCGAAGTGGTCGAGCGCGACGTCGAGCAGGCCGGTGGCCGCGTCCAGCCACGACGCGTCGCCGGTCAGCTGATACAGCGTCAACAGACCGGTGGCCAGCGTCGCGTGGTCCTCCAGGATCGCGGCGCTGTCGCCGACCCGTCCGCCAAGGCTGGCACGCCGCAACCGGCCGTCAACGACGTGCAGGTCGACGATCGAGCGTGCGCATTGCGATCGCGGCGTCGAGGAATTCGGGCCGATCGAGTGCGACGCTTGCCTCGGCGAGCGCGGTGATCGCCAGCCCGTTCCACGCGGTGACGACCTTGTCGTCGCGGCCGGGCTGCGGCCGGGTGAGCCGTGCGGCCAGCACAGCGCGGTGCGGACACGGTCGAAGCGGTCCGCGATCGTCGGGATCGCTCAGGCAGCTGCAGCACCGAACTGCCGTGCTCGAACGTGCCGGCGTCCGTCACGTCGAAAAGCGCTGCGGCCCAACGCCCGTCGTCGTCACCGAGCACCTCGCGCAGCTGCGCGGGCGTCCACACGTAGGTCAGCCCCTCGCGGCCGTCGGCGTCGGCGTCCAGCGACGAGGTGAACATGCCCGCCGGCGCCCAGCTCGTCGATCATGAACCGCGCGGTCTCGTCGGCCACCTTGCAGGCCAACGGGTTTGAAGTGCGACGGGCCCAGTGCGCGTACACCCGAAGCAGCAGCGCGTTGTCGTAGAGCATCTTCTCGAAGTGCGGCACCACCCACGACGCGTCGACGCTGTAGCGGGCGAACCCGCCGGCCAGCTGGTCGTAGATGCCGCCGCGCGCCATCGCCGTGCAGCGTCCGCTCGACCGCCTCCAACGGCAGGATGTCGCCGGTGCGTTCGTGGTTGCGCAGCAGCGCCTCCAAGAGCGCCGACGGCGGGAACTTCGGCGCGCCGCCGAACCCGCCGCGCTCGACGTCCTCGTCCCGCAGCGCCGCGGCGACGGCGTGGTCGCACAGCGCCGGCTGCACCGGCGGCCCACCGCCGGGCAGTCCCGAGGCCATCGACCGCAGCTCGCCCGCGATCCGGTCGGAGGCCTCGCTCCACCTCGCCGCGCCGGGTGCGCCACGTCGTCGGTGACGCGCGGCGAGCAGCTGGCAGGAAGCTTCGGCTTTCGGGTAGTAGGTCCCGCAGAAGAACGGCCGCCCGTCGGGAGTGAGGAAGCACGTCATCGGCCAGCCGCCCTGGCCGGTCAGCGCGACGCGTCGCGTTCATGTAGCACCGCGTCGAGGTCGGGCCGCTCCTCGCGGTCCACCTTGATGTTCACGAACCCGTCGTTCATCACGCGCGGCGACCTCGATCGTCCTCGAACGACTCGTGGGCCATCACGTGGCACCAGTGGCACGCCGCGTACCCGACCGACAGCAGGATCGGCACGTCGCGCGCGGCCGCCTCGGCCAGCGCCTCCGGCGTCCACTGCCGCCAGTCGCACCGGGTTGTCGGCGTGCTGGCGCAGGTAGGGCTGGTCGCATCATCGAGTTGGCTGGCCGCACTTGACCACTCGTCCTGCCGCTCCGCGGAACCCGACCTGTTCTGCAGGCTCGACACTCGATGACGCTACTCACGGGCATGCTGTCGACGCGAGCTCAGCCGCCGGCTCGCGCTCGTGGTCCTCGGTCGTGAGATCCGGGCTCGACGGCGGCGCTTCCCGTCGTCGGCGGTCCTGGTCTGTTCGGGGTTGTCCGGCTCGAACGACTCGGGCAGCTTCTTGCAGATGCTGGTTCATCGACCACACCAACAAGAACGTGCCGATCAGCAGCAGCACGACGATCACCAGACCGAACGGGCTGGCCTTGCCGAAGTCCGGGCCGGTGTCGCGGGGAGCATCGTCGTCGGCGAGCAGCCCGATCGCGATCATCAATGTGCGTCGTTCACCGGTCCGTCTCGATCCCCGCGAACAGGTCGGTCTCCGGCAGTGACACGCGGCACCCGCGAACGGGCCAGCTCGTATTCCTCAGTGGGCCATAGCCGTTGCTGCCATTCGATGGGCGCTCGGAAGAAGTCGCCGTTGGGGTCGATCTGCGTCGCGTGGGCGCGCAGCGCGTCGTCGCGTTGGGCGAAGTATTTGGAGCACTCGATGCGCGTCGTCACCCGGTGCGCGAACAGGTCATGCTCCGGGATCCCAGTGCTTGAGCCACTTTTCGAACGGGCCCTCCTCGCCGTGTTTGGCGAACTCGTCCTGCAGCAGCTGCATGCGCTTCCGCAGAAATCCGTGGTTGTAGTACAGCTTGAGCACGTCCCACGGCTCGCCGGCGTCGGGGAACTGCAGGTAGTCGCCTGCGGCCTCGTAGGCGGCGACCGATACCTGGTGGGTTCGGATGTGGTCCGGATGCGGGTAGCCGCCGTTCTCGTCGTAGGTGGTCATCACGTGCGGTCTGAACTTGCGGACCACGCGCACCAGCGCCTCGACGGGCTCCTCGAGCGGCACCACGCCGAGGCAGCCGTCGGGCAGCGGTGGCGGCGGATCGCCCTCGGGCAGGCCGGAGTCGACGAAGCCGAGCCAGTGGTGCTCGACCCCGAGGATCTCGGCGGCCTTGGCCATCTCGTCGCGGCGGATCTCGGCGATCCGGCCGTGCACGTCCGGCAGGTCCATCGCCGGGTTGAGGATGTCGCCGCGCTCGCCGCCGGTCAGCGTCACCACCAGCACGCGCGACACCCTCGTCGGCGTAGCGGGCCATGGTGGCGGCACCCTTGCTGGACTCGTCGTCCGGGTGGGCGTGCACCGCCATCAACCGCAGTTCGCTCAACCTGATCCCTCTTACCTGCTCGCTCAGTTCGACCCGAGCCGACATTCGTCGAGACGGTTTCAACCAGCTCGCACTGAGTAGTCCCTATAGTTCCAGTTCTGTAGATCTATCCGACGGACGGGCATGCGAAACGACATGATCGAGCGCCCCGCCGGCCGCTACGGGCGGCAGCGGCTGTCGCGCAGCAACCGCCGCTGGATCGCGGTCGGGCTGACCGTGCTGGTCCTCGCGATCGGGATTGGGATCGCGGTGATCGCTTCGCAGCGGCTCGGCACCGGGGAGGTCAAAGGCGAGCTGGGCGGCTATCACCTGGTCGACGATGAAACCGTGCAGGTGACGATCACCGTGACCCGCGACGACCCGTCCCGGCCGGTGGTGTGCATCGTGCGGGCGCGGTCGATCGACGGCAGCGAGACCGGTCGCCGCGAAGTGCTGGTCCCGCCGTCGACGCAGAAGACCGTGCAGGTCACCACGGTCGTCAAGACCAGCCGGCCGCCGGTGGTCGGCGACGTCTACGGCTGCGGCACCGACGTGCCGTCGCTACCTGGTGGCCTCCTAGAAACACACCGGCGAAGTCGGCGCAACAAACGCCGAACTGCGAATACGTGAAAATCCGCTGTCCCGGCGGTGCTATCATGGTCCGATACACGGTCCTGCTGGGACCGTGTATTGCTGCTTTTAGTGTGCTGATTCGGCGCTCGACGATTGTGGCAATACACGTGGACAGCTCCCGGCGCCGTAGACACGAGTCTTCTTACGCGAAGAGCGCGAGAGCAACAACGAGGGGAGCGCGACGACATGACCGACACCCAGGTCACCTGGCTGACCCAGGAGGCACACGACCGGCTGAAGGCGGAGCTCGATCAGCTGATCGCCAATCGACCGGTCATCGCTGCCGAGATCAACGACCGCCGCGAGGAAGGCGACCTGCGCGAGAACGGCGGCTACCACGCCGCCCGCGAGGAGCAGGGCCAGCAGGAGGCCCGCATCCGTCAGCTGCAGGAGCTGCTGAACAACGCCAAGGTGGGCGAGGCGCCCAAGCAGTCCGGTGTGCGCCCTGCCCGGCTCGGTCGTGAAGGTGTTCTACGACGACGACAAGAGCGATACCGAGACCTTCCTGATCGCCACCCGGCAGGAGGGCGTCAGCGACGGCAAGCTCGAGGTGTACTCGCCGAAGTCCCCGCTGGGCGAGGCCCTGATCGACGCGAAGGTCGGCGAGAGCCGCACGCTACACCGTGCCCAACGGCAACACCGTCAAGGTCACGCTGGTCAGCGCCGAGCCGTACCACTCCTAAGTCGCGACTGCGCCGCGGAACCTAATTGCGGCCCCGCCGCGGTGCGGTTTACAGTCCGCCTATGGCGCAGATCGCCGAGGACCTGTTTCTGCTGCTGCTGGACAACGCGTCCGCTCAGCCCGGTCTTGATCGTGCCCGCCGCGAGCGCGTGCTGTCGGCCGCGGTGCTGCTGGACCTTGCGCACGCGTGCCGAATTCGGCCGGCGATGGCCGGTGAGCCGGTCGAGCCTGGCCGGCTGGTAGCGCTCGCGGCTGCCCGGGCCGATGGATCCCGTCGTCGCGCCGGCGTTCCAGCTGCTGCAGCAGCACGGCCGCTGCGTCCAGCGACCGCGGTCAAGCGGCTGTCCAAGCACACCGAGGAGAACCTCGCCAACTATCTGGAGCACACGGGCCAGATCCGGCGTGTTCGGTTGAACTCCAAGCGATTCAGCCACCCGTATGCGTGGCCGCTGACCAACAGGAACGCGGGTCGGCCATGCGCGCTCGGCGCTGCTGGCGGCGTTGTTCGACCGCAGACCGCCCGCCCCGCCGACGGCGGCGATCATCTCGTTGTTGCACGCGGTCGACGGGCTCGGTGCGCTGCTGAGCCTCAACGACCGCGGCTGGCGGTGGGTGCACGCCAGGGCCGGTGAAATCGCCAGCGGCAGTTGGGTGGACGAGTATCCGACGGCGATGCCCGAAGTGAACCTGGCGATCACCGCATCGGCGGTGCGAGGGGGCGCTAGCGTAGCGCCTGCTCCAGGTCGGCGAGCAGGTCGGCGGAATCCTCGATGCCGACCGACAGCCGCACAAGGTCGTCGGGCACCTCCAGTTGCGAGCCCGCGGTCGACGCGTGCGTCATCGCACCCGGATACTCGATCAGCGACTCCACCCCGCCCAGCGACTCGGCAAGGATGAAAATCTCTGTCCGAGAGCAGAAGTCGTGCGCGGCCTGCGGCCCGCCGCGCATCCGCACCGACACCATGCCGCCGAACGCGCTCATCTGCCGCTTGGCGACTTCGTGGCCGGGATGGCCGGGCAGTCCCGGATAGAGCACCGTATCGATCGCGCGGGTGATTCGTCGAGGAACTCGGCCACCAGCGCGGCGTTGTCGCTGTGCCGCTGCATCCGCAGCACCAGCGTCTTGAGCCCCCGCATGGTCAGGTACGCGTCGAACGGGCCCGGCACCGCGCCCGCGCCGTTCTGCAGGAATGCGAACGCGGTGTCGAGTTCTTCGTCGTTGGTCAGCAGCGCGCCGCCGACCACATCGGAGTGGCCGCCGATGTACTTGGTCGTCGAGTGCAGCACGATGTCGGCGCCGAAGAGCAACGGCTGCTGCAGCGCCGGCGAGGCAAAGGTGTTGTCCACCAACACCTTGTATTTGTTGCGCGAGGCAGCCAGTTGTGCGATCGCGCCGATGTCGGCGATGGAGAGCAACGGGTTGGTGGGCGTCTCCACCCAGATCAGCCGGGTCTCGGGCGTGATCGCCGCACGGACCGCGTCGAGATCGGACAGCGCCACCGCCGTGTAGGTCGATGCCCCAGTTGTGTGAACACCTTGTCGATCAGCCGGAAGGTGCCGCCATAGGCGTCGTCCGGGCATCACGACGTGATCGCCGGGCCGCAGCAGCGCGCGCAGCGCACAGTCGGTGGCGGCCATGCCGGAGGCAAACGCCCGCCCGAACGCGGCCTCCTCCACCGCGGCCAGCGACGCCTCCAGCGCCGCGCGGGTCGGGTTCCCGGTGCGGGCGTACTCGAACCCGCCGCGCAGCCCGCCGACGCCGTCCTGCGCGAACGTGCGAGCTCGCGTAGATCGGGGCGTTGACGGCGCCGGTGCCCGGGTCGGGCCGAAACCCGGCGTGGATGGCCTTGGTGGCCAAGCCCTGCCACGGCTGTGTTGCTTAGTCATCACCGATCAGGCTAACGATGGCCGGATCGGCGGCACGCGCCGGTGTAGACATGGACCATGGCTGCTACCCGCCGATCGAAGACCTGCTCGACCTCGACTCACTGCTGACGCCCGAAGACATCGAGCTGCGCCAGACGGTGCGCCGGTTCGGCGAACAGCGGCTGCGGCCGCACATCGCCGACTGGTTCGAGACCGGCGAGGTGCCGGTCCGCGAGCTGGCCGCCGACCTGGGCAAGCTCGGTGCTGCTGGGCATGCACCTGAAGGGCTACGGCTGCGGCGGCTCGACCGCGACCGCATACGGGCTGGTATGCCAGGAGCTCGAGGCCGTCGATTCCGGCCTGCGCAGCCTGGTGTCGGTGCAGGGCTCGCTGGCGATGTTCGCCATCTACCGCTGCGCGGCAGCGAGGAGCAGCGCAACCAGTGGCTGCCCGCGATGGCCACCGGCGACGTCATCGGCTGCTTCGGGCTGACCGAGCCCGACTTCGGCTCCAACCCCGCGGGCATGCGCACCACCGCGCGCCGCGACGGGTCGGACTGGATCCTCAACGGTTCGAAGATGTGGATCACCAACGGCTCGGTCGCCGACGTCGCGGTCGTGTGGGCACGCGCCGAGGAGGGCATCCTCGGCTTCCTGGTGCCGGCGCGGCACACCGGGCTTCATCGGCCGGGACATGACGCACAAGCTGTCGCTGCGGGCGTCGGTCACCTCCGAGCTGCATCTCGACGACGTGCGGCTGCCCGCCGACGCACAGCTGCCCGAGGCGCGGGGCTTGTCGGGTCCGCTGGCCTGCCTGTCGGAGGCGCGGTTCGGCATCGTGTTCGGCAGCGTCGGCGCCGCGCGGGACTGCCTGCAGACCACGCTGGACTACGTCGGCACCCGCGAGGTGTTCGACAAGCCGCTGGCGGGATACCAACTGACGCAAGCCAAGATCGCCGACATGGCCGTCGAGCTCGGCAAGGCGCAGCTGCTGGCGCTGCACCTGGGACGGCTCAAGGACGACGGCCGGATCCGCGCCGGAACAGGTCAGCGTCGGCAAGCTCAACAACGTCCGCGAAGCGATCAAGATCGCCCGGCAGTGCCGAACACTTGCTGGGCGCCAACGGAATCACCCTGGAATACCCGGTGATCCGGCACGCCAACAACCTCGAATCCGTGCTGACCTACGAGGGCACGTCCGAGGTGCACCAGTTGGTCATCGGCGAGGCGCTGACCGGTGTCAGCGCCTTCCGCTGACCCTCAGTACGGTTGCGGATACGGTCTCGGCGGAGCGCTGTTGCGTGTCCAACGGCACGCAGACGGTGCTCATGATCTTGTCGGCGATCGTTTGGCGCTTGTCGTCCCACAGCGGGAACAGATAGCCGATGTAGCAGATGAGTTGGTCGACGTAGTGGGCGATTTGGCGCAAGAACGACCGCCAGAAGCCGATGGGTTGCCAGGTCTTTTCGCTGATGACCTTGAACTTCAGCACCGACTTGCCGATGCTCTGCCCCGTCTTGCCCTGGCGGTAGCAGAAGTTCCAGAAGAAGTACGACCGCCAGCAGGAGTAACGAGATCAGCGCTGACGATGGTCCACACAGATCCGACGGCTCGCTCGAGCAGTCAGTGCCCTCCGCGAAGCTCTCCGCGGCGCAGCTCGCAGCCGTACTCGACGCGCTTCGACCGGGTAGGGCAGGGCAAGGAGGATGTAGAACGGGGTCCAATCGATGAGAAAGGCCAGCAGTCTTCTGGACCACGGGTGTAGGCCTCCCGCGGCGGCACACGCGGCGGCGGTGGAGGCAGGGGGGGGGGCGGGTATCCGGACCCGGGATAACGCGCAGGTAGGCGCCGGGCGGCGGGGGTAGTAGCCGCCAGGTGGCGGAGGCGGATAGTTATCGGGCGTCGGCGGATGTTCGGTCATGGCGTTTTCCATACAGATAAGAGCATGGAATGAGCCCAATCCGGACACTTATTTCAGCACTGAGTACCAGCGCGGCTTTTTGTGACGTAGGAGTACCCGTATTCCCGCGTGACCTGGGCACTCCTACGTCTTCGGGCGCAAAGAACCGTTAGTGCCGCGGAGGGCCCTGCTGCGCCCCTGGTAGCAGCGGCTGCGGATTCAGCGGCACACACACCGTGGTCATGATCTTGTCGGCCAGTGTCTGCCGCTTGGCGTCCCACAGCGGGAACAGGTAGCCGATATAGCACACCAGGCTGATCGACGATATGGGCGATCTGGCGGACGATGGACATGCCGAAACCGATTGGTTGCCAAGTCTTCTCGCTCACGACCTTGAACTTCAGCACCGACTTGCCGATGCTCGAGCCGGTGGTGCCCTGGCGGTAGCCGTAATTCCAGATCACGTAGGCCAGCGCGAGGATCGACGCCAGACCGGAGAAGATAACGCCGATCACCGAGAAGCTCGACGTGCAGGCGACGCCGTAGTCGTTGGTGACGCATTGGTTGTCGCCGGTAGCGAACGCGATGCCCTGGCCGATGCCGACGACGACCGCAAAGGGGATGAAGTCGATGATGAACGCCCCGACGCGGTGGATCCACGGCGTGTAGGCCTCTTTCGGCAGCGCCGGACCCGGCGGCGGAGGCGGCGGCGGATAGCCAGGCGCGCCCTGTGGTGGAGGCGGCGGGTAACCGCCCTGCCGTGGTGGCGGCGGGTAACCGCCCTGCCGCGGTGGCGGCGGGTAGCCGCCCTGGCGGCGGGGCGGCGGATAGCCGCCGTGGCGGCGGGGGTGGGTAGTTGCCGGGCGGTGGGGGCGGTGGTTGGTCGGTCATCACGCTTCCACGGGTCGAGGAGTTTGCTGGGGTGGGTTGGGGTTGGGCCGGCCCGCGGCGCTGAACGCTACAGGCCGGCCCCGCCTGCCGATTGCCTACAGGGGCAGGCAGACCGTGGTCATGATCTTGTCGGCCAGTGTCTGCCGCTTCGGGTCCCACAACGGGAACAGGACGGCGATGAGCCAGATGATGCCGAAGCAGATGATATAAGCCACGAGGTAAATAAGTTCGCGCACGATGGACAATGCCGAAACCGATTGGCTGGCCTGTCTTTTCGCTGACCACCTTGAACTTCATGATCGACTTGCCGATGCTCGAGCCGGTGGTGCCCTGGCGGTAGCCGTAATTCCAGACCACGTAGGCCAATACAACCAGCCGAGGCGATCACCATGGAAACCTGGCCCAATGTGCGAAGTAGCCGGTGGCGCAGAACTCACCGAGGTCGTATTCCGACGTGTCGGTGATGCATGCCGTCTCGCGGGTGCCGTCCAAGAGCAGCCATCCGATGCCAAACACGATGAAGATCGGGATGGAGTCGATCAGCCACGCCAAACACGCGCGTAAGCCACGGCGTATAAGCCTCTTTCGGCAGTGCCGCGCCGAGTGCGGCAGGCGGCGTCCAGCGGTAAGCCAGGCCCACCCTGCGGTCCGGGGGCGGAGGGTACCGACCCGGCGGGGGTGGCGGGAGGCGGGTAGTTACCAGGGGGCGGTGGCGGTTGATCGGTCATTGACGCCTTCCAGTTATGCAATTAGCTGGCAACAAGCGTGCTAACTCTAACCTGAGAATTAGCTCATAGCAGCGCCTTCGGCAAGGATCCCCGGCGGCATTTGCCAGCCGCCGTCCGGCCGCAATCCCGCCTATCGGGCCGGATCAGCGCCGGGTGTTGCCCTCGGAAAGGAATCCGAGGAGGTCATGGCGGGTCAGCACACCGACCGGTTTGCCTTCCTCGACCACCATCACCGCGTCGCATTCGCGCAGCGCCTTGGCGGCGTGTGCTGACCAGCTCGCCCGCACCGATCAACGGCAGCGGCGGGCAACATGTGCTGGGCGACCGCGTCGGCGAGTTTGGCGCGGCCCTCGAACACCGCGGAGAGCAGTTCACGCTCGGACACGCTGCCCGCGACTTCGCCCGCCATCACCGGCGGCTCGGCGCCGACGACGCGGCATCTGCGACACGCCGTACTCGCGCAGGATGCCGATCGCGTCGCGCACCGTCTCCGACGGATGCGTGTGCACCAGGTCGGGCAGCGCACCAGACTTGCCCCGCAACACGTCGCCGACCGTCGGCTTGCTCGACCGACCCGTCGAGCCTGCTGCGCAGAAAGCCGTATGACGACATCCACGCATCGTTGAAAACCTTTGACATGATAACCGCGTCCGCCGTCGGGCAGCAGGACGACCACGAGCGAAGCGGGTCCCGGCTCGTTCGGCGACGTTCAGCGCGGCCACCACGGCCATGCCGCACGATCCGCCGACCAGCAAGCGCTTCCTCACGGGCCAGCCTGCGGGTCATGTCGAACGAGTCGGCGTCGGAGACCGCGATGACCTCGTCGGGCACGGTCGGGTCGTAGGCCGACGGCCAGAAGTCCTCGCCGACACCCTCGACCAGGTACGGCCGCCCGGAACCGCCCGAGTACACCGAGCCTCCGGGTCAGCGCCGATGACGCGCACCCTGCCGTCGGACACCTCCTTGAGGTAGCGGCCCGCACCGGTGATGGTTCCGCCGGTGCCGACGCCCGCGACGAAATGGGTCACCTTGCCGTCGGTGTCCTCCCAGATCTCGGGCCCAGTCGTCTCGTAGTGGCTGACCGGACCCATCGGGTTGGAGTACTGGTCGGGCTTCCACGCGCCGTCGATCTCCTCGACCAGCCGGTTGGACACGCTGTAGTAGCTGTCCGGATGGTCGGGCGGCGACCGCCGTCGGGCACACGACGACCTCAGCGCCGTACGCGCGCAACACATTCTGCTTGTCCTCGCTGACCTTGTCCGGGCAGACGAAGATGCACTTGTAGCCACGCTGCTGGGCGACCAGTGCCAAGCCCGACACCGGTGTTGCCGGAGGTCGGTTCGACGATGGTGCCGCCGGGCTGCAGCTCGCCGCTGGCCTCCGGCGGCGTCGATCATCTTGACCGCGATGCGGTCCTTGGCGCTGCCGCCCGGGTTGAGGTACTCGATCTTGGCCGACGACCGTGCCCGCGCCCTCGGGGACAACCGAGTTCAGCTGAACCAGAGGGTATTGCCGATGAGCTCACTGACGTGTCCGGCGATGCGCATGCGTCCATCGTCTCAGGCCCGCAGGAATCGGTTACCAGGTGGCCTCTCGGATGTAGTCGCCGACCTGTCGCAGCGACCGGCGTGGCCTCTTGACACCACGGGCGCGGCGATCTGGAACACGTGCATCTGGCCCGGCCAGACCCGCACCTCGACCGGCACGCCTGCGGCGGCCAGCATGTGCGCGGCCTTGCGGGCGTCGCTCAGCAGCACCTCGGACCCGGACACATGGATCAGCGTCCGTGGCAAGGCCGGGCTCGATGTGGTCGAGCGGCTCGAAAACCTGCTCGGGCTTGCCGTCGACGACATTGCGCTCGGCGGCCGCTTCGATCAACTCGACCAGCGCGGTGAAACGCCTTCGGCGGGAACATCGCGTCGGTGCGGATGTTCGGATGGTTGGCGCGGGTCTCGTTGTCGATCTCGAACAGCGGCGACATGGTCACAATGGCCGCAGGCGTTTCACCCGCCAGACCCTCCCGCTGCAGCCGCTCGGCCAGCGCCAGCGCCAGGTACCCGCCCGCCGAGTCGCCGGCGAGCACGATCTGGTCGGGCTCGTAGCCCTTCAGGCGCAGCCACTTGTAGGCGTCGTAGCAGTCGTCGAGCGCCATGCCGACGGAGTGCTTCGGGATCATCCGGTAGTTGACGACCAGCACCGGGCTGTCGGCGTACTTCGACAGCGCGCTCACCAGCCGGCCGTGGAGTGCTCACGCCGCAGGTCAGGAAACCGCCACCGTGCATGTAGATGATGACGCGGCGCTTGCCGTCGGCGGGCAGCACCACCGGCGCGGACCAGCTGCGCGTTGCAGTTCGGCAGCGAGATCGTCGCGCGCACCGTGCCGGGTGCAGGCCGCAACACGCGACATGCGAAGTCGACCAGACCCGAACGGCCACGGTAGCCGCGGAGCATAGCTGCCGATAGCCAGAGTTGGCTTGATCGTTAGCATCGCGGCGAGCGCCATGCAGCCGTCCTGCCAGGCTTGCGCCGTCCTCGACGACCTCTACCGGCGCGCCGTCGCTGACCGGAAACTTGCGCGGTTTGTGCGCTCTAGCTGCGCTGATGCCAGCACGAGGCATCTCGGAGACCTTACTTGGTGCCGTCATCGCCACCACTCCCTACGCCGTCGTAGTGCCCGGTGTGGCTCGTGTTTGCTCAGCCAACCCCGGTAACTTAGCTTGACATCGCTGTACTGACGTTCAACAATCAAAGAAACTGATTCGATACCGGACTTGATACCGCAACGTGACCGCTGATCGCTCTGTCGCCACGCGGATAGCTCCGAACTTGGCCACATAAACTTGTTCCCGTGGGCATACGTGCACCGCGTCGGTCGACGATCGCCCTGGCGGCGGCGGCCACGCTCAGCGTCGACCGGCTCCGCCTACGTCGGAGCCCGCACCCTGCTGAGCGGGCAGGCTGACCAGGCCCGACCGTGTCATCCCGAAGTCCTGGGACATCCCGCCCCGCGCCGACGGCGTCTACTCCCCTGGCGGCGGTCCGGTCGAGCGGTGGTACCGCGGTATGCCGTTCGACCTGCACCTGATGGTGTTCGGCGACTCGACCGCCGACCGGATACGGCGGCCCGTGACGCCGAAGACGTGCCTGGCGTGCTGATCGCCCGCGGGCTGGCCGAGGCGTCCGGCAAGCGCATCCGGCTGAGCACCAAGGCGATCGTCGGCGCGACGTCGAAGGGCTTGTCGGGTCAGATCGACGCCATGTTCGTGACGGGCCCACCGCCGGATGCGGCGGTGATCATGATCGGCGCCAACGACATCACCAGGCCCAACGGAATCGGCCCGTCGGCGCGCCGGCTGGGCGCTGCGGTCCGCGCGGCTGCGGGCCAGCGGCGCCGTCGTCGTGGTGGGCACCTGCCCGGACTTCGGTCTCATCACCGCCATTCCGCAGCCGCTGCGCTTGGTGGCCCGCAGCCGCGGTCTGCGCCTGGCCCGCGCCCAGGCCTCGGCCGTCCGCTCGTCGGGCGGCGTTCCGGTTCCGTTCTCCGACCTGCTGGCCCCCGAGTTTCCGCAAGGCGCCCGAATTGCTGTTCTCCGATGACATGTTCCACCCGTCCGGCGCCGGATATGCGCTTGCCGCCAAGCAGCTGCTGCCCGCGCTGTGTAATGCGTTGAGCGAGTTCACCGATCACCGCCGACCGAGGAGTCGCCGCTGGAATCGCGAACGGCGGATCTGAACACGCTCGCTGTCACGGCTCGGCGGCGTCAGCCGGCTGTGGCGGCGCTCGACTGGGGTCCCCGCGCCCATCGTGGCGTAGGGGAGGGTGCCCGCGCCGATCGTGGTGCCCGCGGGCTAGGTTCTGCAGTAGCCACAACTGAGGAGCTGTCATGTCAGAAGCCGTCATTGTTGCGACCGCACGCTCGCCGATCGGCCGAGCAGGCAAGGGATCGCTGGTCGACATGCGGCCCGACGACCTGGCCGCGCAGATGGTGCGCGCCGCGCTGGACAAGGTGCCTGCGCTGGACCCGAAGGACATCGACGACCTGATCATGGGCTGCGGCAGCCCGGCGGCGAGGCCGGCTTCAACATCGGCCGCGCGGTGGCCGTCGAGCTGGGCTACGACTTCCTGCCCGGCACCACGGTGAACCGGTACTGCTCGTCGTCGCTGCAGACCACCCGCGATGGCGTTCCACGCGATCAAGGCCGGCGAGGGCAGCGCGTTCATCTCCGCGGGCGTGGAAACCGTGTCGCGGTTCCCGAAAGGCACATCCGACGGCTGGCCGGACAGCCACAACCCGCTGTTCGCCGATGCCGAGGCAGCGCTCGGTGCATGCCGCAGCGGGCGCCGACGAGTGGCACGACCCGCGTCAGGACGGCGCTGCTGCCCGATTTCTACATCGCGATGGGCCAGACCGCGGAGAACGTCGCGCTGCTGACCGGCATCAGCCGCGAGGACCAGGACCACTGGGGTGTGCGCAGCCAGAACCGCGCCGAGGAGGCCATCAAGAGCGGCTTCTTCGAGCGCGAGATCGCGCCGGTGACGCTGCCGGACGGCTCGACGGTCAGCACGGACGACGGGCCGCGGGCCGGCACCACATACGAGAAGGTCAGCCAGCTCAAGCCGGTGTTCCGGCCGAACGGCACGGTGACCGCGGGCAACGCCTGCCCGCTGAACGACGGTGCGGCCGCGGTGATCGTGATGAGCGACGCCAAGGCCAAGGAGCTCGGCCTGACGCCGTTGGCCCGCATCGTGGCGACCGGCGTGAGCGGTCTGTCGCCGGAGGTCATGGGCCTCGGCCCGATCGAGGCGACGCGCAAGGCGCTCGCGAACGCAGGCATGACGATCGACGACATCGACCTCGTACGAGATCAACGAGGCGTTCGCGGTGCAGGTGCTGCGGCTCGGCGCGCGAGCTGGGCATGGACCACGACAAGCTGAACGTGTCCGGCGGCGCGATCGCGCTGGGTCACCCGTTCGGCATGACCGGCGCGCGCATCACCGCCACGCTGCTGAACAACCTGCAGACCCAGGACAAGACGTTCGGCCTGGAGACCATGTGCGTCGGCGGCGGCCAGGGCATGGCGATGATCATCGAGCGACTCAGCTAGCTCAGCGTTGACAACTGCGCACAGGATCGCACCATTTCAGCGCGATTTCACGATCGTCAACGCACTCTAGCGTCCCACGCGCGCTGAACGCGGCTGAAGGATCTCGGCGGGACGATGCTCGGCGACGACGCGGACCATCGTCCAACCGAGCTCCTGTAATGCATCCGAGACGCACGATGTCATTGACGAATTGACGCGCGATCGCTGCGGTGATGGTCTCCGTCATATTCGACCGCCACCTTGATGTCGCGCCAACCCATGTCGAGGTAGTACTGTCGCAGCCATCGTGCCGTCACGACCGGAATCTGCGTCTGGGGCCGCGGGTAGCCGGCACGAATCAGCAAGAGCCGCAACCAGGTTTCCTTCGGCGATGCCGCTCCGCGTCGAACAGGTCCAACGCGATCCTCGAGCTGACGTAGTCCACGGTGCGCCGCGATACCTGTCCGGCGACTCCAGTACGATCTTACCGGACCTTGAAGTCGGTTGCGTTGCGCCAGCGCGTCGAGGTGCGCGACAGCCTCGATCGAGCCCGACCGCGGCGGCCGATGTCAAATGCCGTGCGCTCCGGCGTCGTCACAGCGCATGACCGTCGAGCTCGCCGAACTTCCTCGCTGCGAACAACCGGTCTCCGGCGTGAGTGACCGCGCCCGCGGTGCACGCGCGTTTGCGCCAGATCAGCTCGACGGGCGACGTCGTCGTCAATCCACTTCGCGCCGTGTAGCGCCGACGCCGTCGAGACCCTGCGATCACCGCCTCGTCGCTGCGCGACCACAGCCACGCTGCCGAGCGTGCGTTGCTGCAAGCGCGGCTCAGCGCTCTTAGGCGAGGTAGACGTCCGGCATAGATCGCTCGGTAATACCTGCGCAGTTGGACTCGCTACCGACTGAGCCCGATCGCGCAGTCGCCTCGCTGCCGACGAACGGCCGTCAGTCGTGCCCCATGCCGGCAAGCTGCCAGTCACGTGACCGACTCGACTTGCATTCTGCGTCCAGGGCGCAGCAGTGTGGACAAATCGCGCACTGTGAGCAGCTTTCGGCGCAAACGAAAGCCCGGCACCCGTTTCGTGCCGGGCTTTCTTCGTAGTGAAGCTGCCAGTTGCTGTTGCAAGTATACTGAGCAGCCGCAGGATCTCCAGGTACAGCCAGACCAGCGTCACGGTCAGGCCGAGCGCGATGCCCCATGCGGCCTTCTCCGGCGCGCCGGCGCGGATCGCCTGGTCGGCCCGGTCGAAGTCGGACAGGAAGAAGAACGCCGCCGAGGCCGATCATCACCAGCGAGAAGAGGATCGCCATCGGGCCGCCGTCGCGCAGCGGTCCGGCGCTATGCGTGAACAGTCCGATCACCAGGTTGACGAGCATCAGCACGACACGCGCCGAAACCGGCGGCGACGAGGAAGCGGGTGAACTTCGGCGTCACGCGAATGGCGCCGGTCTTGTACGACGACGAGCATGCCGAAGAACACGCCGAGGGTACCCACGACAGCCTGGCTGATCAGCGCACCCGCGCTGATGCCGGAGACCATGAAGTTCGCGACCACGAACGAGAACGCGCCGACTACCAGGCCCTCGCATGCGGCGTAGCTCAGCACGATCGCCGGGTTGTCCTGCTTGCGCCCGAAGATGGCGACCAGCATAAGCACCGAGGCCGCCGAGCATCCCGACCACCAGAGCGAGCGGCATGGCCAGCGCGAGGTTCTGCGCGACCAAGAAGTAGGCAGCGACCGCGACGGCCGTCAGCACGGCGAGCGTGATACCGGTCTTGGTGACGACGTCGTCGATGGTCAGCGGACGCGAAACACCGGTCTGCCGCTGGTCGGGGTACTGCGTCACATAGGGTCAGCATGTACCTTGCTGTGCACCGTAGCCGGCGGCTCCGGTACCGAATTGCGCATAACCGCCCTGCGTCCTGGGCAGGGATCGAAATACCGGGTTGCTGGTCTCCCGCACCGTCGGTTCCTCTCGTGTGCTTTGGTTCGACGTGTTGCCGAACACACTCTCAACGATCTGGTCACCTGGATTCGGTTCCCGAGAAACCTCCCAGGTCTTTCACAGGAAACTCTACCCGGCGGCTGCCCATATGCGGGCGACGTTCTACATTGCATAACCGTGGGCGAAAACGAGGATGTCCTAGTAACCGTCGACCGCGGCATCGGCCTGATCACCCTCAACCGGCCCAAGGCGATCAACTCGCTGACCCACCCGATGGTCACCGCGATGTCGCGGGTGCTCGACCGACTGGGAGCGCGACGACGCCGTCCGCGCCGTCGTGCTGTCCGGCGCCGGTGAGCGTGGCCTGTGCGCAGGCGGCGACATCGTCGAGGTCTATCAACAGCGCGCGCGCCGACGGCTACAGCGAGGCCAGCGCCAGTTCTGGTACGACGAGTACCTGCTCAACGCGTACATCGCGCGCTACCCGCAAGCCGTATGTCGCGCTGATGGACGGCATCGTGATGGGCGGCGGGGTCGGCGTCAGCGCACACGGCAACGTCGCGCGTCGTCACCGACACCACGAAGATGGCGATGCCCGAGGTCGGCATCGGCTTCA
>ERZ1370068.6026-contig-5026_pt1 | contig 40426 bp, 85 predicted proteins | sample MGYA00561227_ERZ1370068 | MGnify/ENA primary metagenome ERZ1370068 (study PRJEB38410, sample SAMEA6850437) | metagenome | study: Metagenomic assessment of the ecological functions of the soil: analysis of the soil microbiota associated with the... | reverse complement strand
GTTGGCGTATTGCTCACCGCCATGCCGCGTAAGATCGTAGAGATCATGTCCCGAATGGCGCGTACGCCGTGGCGACGACATCAAATGCCACGGTGGCTGTGATCTAATCCTGGCCCTGTTGATTGAAGCGCTGGGATCCGGCGGGCAGCCAACCGGAGACGCCTTCGTCGCGTAACTGCTCCTGCAGGCTCCACGCGTCCGCGCGCCGCGGTGCCCACGCCCACCGGCAGATCGTGCATCACCCCGAGCGCCGTACCGGCGCGCACAGCGCCTGCTGGGTGCCGGCCAGCTGCTCCTCCATCAGCCACTGCAACCAACAGTGGAAATCGATCTTTGCGGCATTCGCAGCGCTGAACGCTGCGACGCAGCTGGCGAGACTCCGCGGGATCCCGCAGCTCGATAGGTCAGTCCTGAAAACTCGGCGCCGTGGTTCCTGGCGAGCGCCGTCAGGTCGCGAATTCTCCAGCCGCCCTGCGCCGCCGATATGCGGCGAAGGTGAGGCTTCCCGTCCGGGCGTACGAGGGACTGAAAGATAATCTTGAGGGCCGCACGCTTAGCATTCCATGATCGATCCCGATCGACCCGAGTCGACTCGGCAATCTCCGCCAGCAGCCGGACTCTGATCTTGTCGATCTCTCGCCTGCCGCTGCCGCGGCGTTCGCCACGGCGTACTCGGGAATGCGTTCCTCCCGTCGCAGATATCCAGGATTGGCAGAAACGGCGGCTGCTGCGGCAGGTAGGGCGACGGCTGCAGTGGAGCACTGGTCCGGCTGCATACAGCGGGTCTGACCAAGACGAAGTCTGCCTGGTGCTCAGCCGCCGACCATACGGCGAGATCCTCCAGATCAGTCACGGTCACCGACTCCCCAGGACTGCTCCGAGCGCACACTGTAGAGCTGGTCGCGAAGCCCCAGCCACGATGCTGGCCAATCCGTTCCGGGAAGCCGCAGCCACTCGCGGGCGTAATGATCAACGGCATGGATGCTTGCCGCTCGCCGCTCGACCGCGTCTCACGGTGTGGTAGCCCAATGGCAGGTCGTCCTGGAATCTCGAACGAGCGCTCGCCAGCCCAGCCTTCATCGATCTCGCGCGGCGGTGTCCAGTTCTCCAGCTGTCCTCAGCTGCCGACGACTCTCCCCCGTCTCAAGGTTCCGATCCAGACAGCGACCGAGGCTGCATCGTGCGGTACATGGACCCACACCGTGGCCGTCCGATGCTCTCGAATCGTCATCGCAGGCCGGCAACATCTGCGGTCCACGGATGACGCGCTGATGGCTCGCCAGAGCGGCTGCGACGTCGGCTCTGGTGTCGATGCGTCAATCTCCAAAGCGGCAAGAACAGCCACCACGGTGTCGCGAGCGACTGGAGATGTGCCGCCCCTGCCAATCCCAGTACCGGTGGCGACGCCGACACGCCCAGCCAGGTCGTGGAGGGTCGGGTCGAGTGTGCTGTCGACGGTCTGCCAATCGTGACAGCCAATCACTCGGCCGCAACGCCCTCAGCTCACCCCGGGTGTGCGGCAAGTTGCCCGCAAGCCCCGTCGATTTCCTGGCCACGCGTGTCGCGCACCGTGACCGGCACCCCTTCTCGCCTGAGCCGGCGCACGAACTCGTCCTCGTCCGGTCGCGTCGAGATGCGGTCCAGATTGAGCCAGGGTGGGATTCATCGGTATCAGGTTCACATGCACCCAACCCCAGCTGCCGCGGCGGCGCAGCACCTTGGCGAGCAGCTCAGCCCGGGAGGGCTGGTCGTTGACGTCGCGAATCAGGATGTACTCGATGGAGACGCGGCGCTTGGTCGTCTCGCGTACTCCCAGGCGGCGTCGACCGACTTCCTCGACGTTCCAGCGGGTGTTGATCGGCACCAACTCGTCGCGCAGCTCGTCATCGGGGGCGTGCAGCGACAGCGCGAGCGTGACGCGGGATGCCCTCGGTGGCGAGCTGCTGCATCCGCGGCACCAGCCCGACCGTGGAGACGGTGATCGCCGCGGGCGCTCAGCCCGAGACCGTCCGGCGTCGGAGTGATCAGCTGGCGTACAGCGCCGATCACCGCCTTGTAGTTGGCCAGCGGCTCGCCCATGCCCATGAAGACGACGTTGCCAACCCAGTCCGCGGCCACCCGGGATCAGCGCCGCGGCGCAGCTTGCGCGCACCGTCCATCACCTGCTCGACGATCTCTGCGGTGCTCAGTGTTGCGCTGCAGGCCGCCCTGTCCAGTGGCGCAGAACGGGCAAGCCATGCCGCATCCCGCCTGGCTGGAGACGCACATGGTGACCCGATCCGGGTAGCGCATCAGCACGCTCTCCACCAGCGCGCCGTCGTGCATCCGCCACAGTGTCTTGACCGTGGTATCCGCCATCACAGCTGAGCTCGCGGACCGGCGTCAGCAACCTCGGCATGAACTTCTCGGCCAACGCCTCCGCGTACGCCGCACAGGCAGGTCGGTCCAGTCCGGCCGGATCGTCGCGCAAGCCTTCGAAGTAGTGCGCAGACAGCTGCCTGGCCCGGTAGGCGCGATGACCCATCGCTTCGACGTGCTCGCGACGCTGGGCCGGGCGTCAGGTCGGCCCAGTGGCGCGGCGGCTGTCCGCGACGAGGCGCCTCGAAGACCAGCGATCTCGCGGGGGGTCAGGCGGGTCGTCCGCTCCTCGAAATCGCGGCATGCGAAGTGCTCATCCGCCCGGAACCAAGACGATACATGATCAGCCAGGCTACTCGGGGCGGCAACGAGCAGCGAGTCGAGCCGATCCATGACTCCTCCATGCCCGGGCAGGAAGGAGCTCATGTCCTTGATCCCGAGATCTCTCTTGATCATCGATTCGATCAGGTCACCGCAGGTGCCCACGGCCACCAGGCTGACGCCGAGAATGATGCCAGCCCAGAACGGGACGTCAAGAACGAAGATGGCCATGCAGACGCCAGCGGCGGTCGCCGAAGACCAACGATCCGGCCAGACCCTCCCATGACTTCTTCGGGCTGATCTTCGGCGCCATCGGATGCTTGCCGAACAGCACTCCGGCGACATAGCCGCCGGTGTCGCTCATCACCACGACGAGCAGGAAGGTCACGACTCGTGCAGCCGCCATGTCCTTCGGCGAGCATCAAGCGCGGCGAATGAGCCGAGCAGCGGCACGTAGGCAATGATCAGCAGGCTGGCGGCGGCGTCGCGGACGATATCCCGCTGCACCCTTCGGCATCCGCCAGATCAGGCTGGCTGAGCACGGTCAGGGCCAGCGACGCCGAGCAGCACGCTGGTAGTGGAGAAGATCCACCGGGTCCTGGCCGGCCGGCGAAGTAGGAGCCAAATGCGATGGCAACGCTGCCGATCGCGATCGGAACGATCGCCGACGTCATGCCCTGCCTTCTTCAGCGCCTCGTGGAGCTCGACCGCCGCCAGCACCAGCGCCACCGCGACCAGCACGACAAAGGCGGGCTTGAGGTAGATCAGGCTGAGCACGACGTACGCGCCAAGTCCGACACCGATGCCGATGGCGGCGCGGCAGATTGCGACCGGCGCGGCCGTGCGTCTGCGCCGGCGCGGCCGGTGGCTCACGTCATCACTAGACCTCGAGCAATTCGGCTTCCTTGTGCTTGAGGACGTCGTCGATCTCGTCGACGTGCTTGCGCGTGGCGGTCGTCGAGCTGCTTCTCCGCTCGTACCACCTCGTCCTCACCGACTTCTTTGTCCTTGACCATCCGGTCCAAGGCCTCTTTGGCCGTACGGCGGGCGCCTCGCGACCGAGATCCGGGCGTCTTCGGCCTTGTGCTTGGCCAGCTTGATGTATTCCTTGCGCCGCTCCTCGGTGAGCTCGGGAAGCGTGACCCGGATGGTGGTGCCGTCGTTGGACGGATTGACCCCGAGATCGGAGTTGCGGATCGACTTCTCGATGCTGGCCATCGCGGACTTGTCGTACGGGGTGATCAGCACGACGCGGGCGTCTTGCACATGAAAGGTGGCGAGTTGCTGGCAGCGGTGTCGGCGAGCCGTAGTAGTCGGCGGTCAGCTTGGCGAAGATCGCAGGGTGGGCGCGACCGGTGCGGATGGCTGCGAACTCCTCCTTGGTGTATTCGACCGCATTCGCCATCTTGGTCTCGGCTTCGCGCAGGATGTCGGCGATCACAGCTGTTGTTCTCCTTAGGCGTGGACGATCGTTCCGATCCTCTCACCCGAGACCACGCGGACGATTGTGCCGTCGGTGTCCAGGCTGAAAAAGATCATCGGCAGCTTGTAGTCGCGGGCCATGCTGATGGCAGTCGCGTCGGCAACCTTGAGGTTCCGCGCCAGGTACTCGTCGTAGGTCAGTTCGTCGAACTTGATGGCGTCGGAGTGCTTGCGGGGATCGGCTGAATAGACCCCGTCCACACCTTGCTTGCCCATCAGCAGCACCTCGGCGCTGATCTCGAGGGCTCGCTGAGCGGCCACGGTGTCGGTGGAGAAGTACGGCATGCCCGAGCCGGCGCCGAAGATGACGACCCGGCCCTTCTCCAGGTGCCGCTCCGCGCGGCGCGGGATGTAGGGCTCGGCGACCTGTCCCATGGTGATCGCGGTTTGCACCCGCGTTTGAACGCCGACCTTCTCCAGGAAGTCCTGCAGGGCAAGGCAGTTCATCACCGTGCCGAGCATGCCCATGTAGTCCGCGCGGTCGCGCTCCATCCCGCGCTGCTGCAGCTCGGCGCCGCGGAAGAAGTTGCCGCCGCCGACCACGACAGCCACCTGGACACCGCATCTGCACCACGATGGCGATCTGCTTGGCGAGTCCCGGCGACGACGTCTGGATCGACACCGACCTTGCCGCCGCCGAAGACCTCACCCGAGAGCTTCAACATCACCCGCTTGTACGGACCGTTCACCCGTCGGGTTCCCCTCTTCGTTGTGCGGAGCTGCTCGCGCAATGCCGACGCTCGCAGCTCGGCGTCAGGCGCAACAGGTGTGGCAACTGGCTGCTGCGCCGGCCGCCTCGAAGCGCACGAACCGCAGGACCTTGATGCCCGGCTTCGTCAAGCTGCTTGCCCACAGGCGACCTTGCTGTCGGTCACCGAGGGCTGATCAAGCAGCGCGACGTCTTTGAAGTAGGCGTTCACACGGCCCTCGACGATCTTGGGAACAGCCTGTTCGGGCTTGCCCTCCTCCTTCGCCGTTGCCTCTGCAATACGCCGCTCGTTCTCCACCAGCTCCGCAGGAACATCGTCACGGCTGACGTACTGCGGGCGCATCGCTGCAATCTGCATCGCGGCGCCGCGAGCTGCCGACTCGTCAGTTCCCTCGTACTCCGACCAGCACGCCCACCTGCGGCGGGAGGTCGGAGGCTCGGCGGTGCAGGTACACCGCGGTCTGGCCGTCGAAGTAGGCGGCGGCACTCACCTCGAGCTTCTCGCCGATCTTGACCGCCAGCTCCTCAACCGCCTCACCGACGGTCTGACCGGACGGCAGATCGCCGCGTTGGCGGCCTCGACGCTGCCTGCTTTGCTGGCTGCCACCGCCTTCACGGCGTCGGCCGCCAAGTCCTGAAACGCCTGGTTCTTTGCCAACGAAGTCGGTCTCAGCCACCGAGCTGGAGCATGCGCGCCATCGGTGGAGGCCACCAGGCCGTTGGTTGCCAGCCCGTTCGGCGCCGCGCTTGGCCGCCTTGGCCTGGCCGCTCACGCGCAGGATTTCGACAGCCTTGTCTAAAGTCGCCGTCGGCCTCGGTCAGCGCCTTCTTGCAGTCCATCATGCCCGCGCCGGTCGCATCCCGAAGCTTCTTGACTTCAGTTAGCGGTGATCGTTGCCATGAGTTAGCGTGATCCTCGTTCGTATTGGTTGGTAGGGACGTATTAGCTGTGGGTCGACCCGGTGTCGGGGTTGTGGACGTTTTCGGGATCTGCATTGTCGGATTGCAGCTCCACATCTCGCTCGCTTGTCCGCCTCCTCTCTCGGCCTCGATCGCGACTTCTTCTGGTTGCTCCTCAGCAGGCACGGGGGCGGCGTCGGACGCGGGCACGTCATGTGGCGTCGCCGGTGCCGGTTCCTGCGACGCACCGAGCAGTTCGAGTTCCCAGTCCGGCATTGGTTCCACCTCGGCCTCGGTCCCGGTCTGCGCGCCTGAGCGTGCCATCAGGCCGTCGGCAACCGCGTCAGCGATCACCCGGGTGAGCAACGAGACCGGAACGAATGGCGTCGTCGTTGCCCGGGATCGCGAAGTCGACCTCATCGGGGTCGCAGTTGGTGTCGAGGATGCCGATCACCGGAATCCGCAGCTTGCGCGCCTCGTCGACCGCCAGGTGCTCCTTCTTGGTGTCGACGATCCAGACCGCCTGAGGGGTCCTCGTCATGTCGCGGATGCCGCCGAGGGTCCGCTCCAGCTTGTCCTTCTCTCGGCGCAGGCCGCAGCAGCTCCTTCTTGGTCAGACCGGAGGCGGCAATGTCGTCGAAATCCAGTCCCTCCAGCTCCTTGAGCCGCTGGATGCGCTTGATCACGGTGTGGAAGTTGGTCAGCATGCCGCCCAGCCAGCGCTGGTTGACGTACGGCATGCCGACCCGGGTCGCCTGCTCGGCGATGGCCTCCTGGGCCTGCTTCTTGGTGCCGACGAAGAGCACCTGGCCGCCGCGGGCCACGGTGTCCTTGACGAACGCGTACGCGCGGTCGATGTAGGTCAGCGACTGCTGCGAGATCGATGATGTAGATGCCGTTGCGTTCGGTGAAGATGAACCGCTTCATCTTCGGGTTCCAACGGCGGGTCTGGTGTCCGAAATGGACGCCGCTCTCGAGGAGCTGTCGCGTTGGTGACGACGGCCATGGCCGCGCTTCCTTCCTTGCCGGCGTCTGCCTGCGCCGGCGTCCGGTTGTCCAGCACCGAACCTTTCGGCGCTGCCTGATGCTTGCGCGACACGCACTCGACCTTGGTCAGTCAAAGATCGAGACCGAATGTGCCGCCCAGTCCGGAAGACCAGGGTAAGCAAGCATGCGAAGTCAGACCTGATGGCAGATCTGCACAGGCGAGTCTATCCACAAACGCCAGCGGGCGCTTCGCCAGTCATCCACAGATGTGCGCACGGGCGCACGATTTGGCGTGACATCCGGAGATTGCCGGCATGGGAGCCCTCCGTCGACTTGTCCAGCCGCCACTCTTCGTCGTGGTCTGCCTCTGGGTGTTGGCGATTCCGGCTCCTGCTGTGGGGCCGCTCGGCTGCCGACACCGGCCGGCTGGCCACTGAGCGGATCTCCGGTGGTGCAGCGAGGGATTCGATCCGCCGGCGCTCGCGTGGGCGTCCGGCCATCGCGGAGTTGATCTTGCCGCCAAGCCTGGGCGAGGCGGTGCTGGCGGCCGCCGAGGGCACGGTGGCCTTCGTTGGTTCCATCGCCGGAAAGCCCGTCATCAGCATCGACCATGGCTCGGTCCGCACCACCTACGAGCCGGTAGATCAGCACGCTTAGCATGTCGGCGACCGTGTCGTGTTGGGGCAGGTGATCGGCCAGCTAGGCATCGGTGAGCTCGGCATCGGTGGGCTCGGCTTGGGTGGCACGGCGTGGTGGCTCGGCTTGGGTGGGCTCACGGCGTGGGTGGACATTGTCGCGACTGCCTGCACTGGGGACTGCGCGAGGGCAAGAAGTATCTCGACCCGCTGCTCCTCCTCGGCAATCGCGGTGGTCGGCTGCGTCTGGTCGCGGAGGCTCAACGCAAGATCGTGAAGCGTGAAGCTGAGGCTCGCGCGCGGCGGCCGCGCCGGCGACTCAGGCCGGAGCAACCACGCTCAGTCGGGCGGCCGGGAAGCCACGGCTTCCTTCATCCGGTTGCAGGTCCGGTGACGTCTGGTTTCGGCATGAGGCTCCATCCGTTGCTCGAAGATCTGGAAGCTGCACGACGGCACGGACTTTGGCGCCGCCTGCGGCACCGCGATACGAGCCCCGTACGCCGGAGTGGTGACCCGGGCCTACTACAACCCCGCGTACGGCAATCGGCTGTTCCTCAGCCACGGCCGCGTTGACGGAGTGCGGGTCGAGACGGCTTTCAATCACGCCACGCGCTATCTGGTCCGGCCCGGTCAGCGGGTCAGTCGAGGGCAAGTGATCGGTCTGGTCGGTAGGACCGGTTGGGCGACGGGCTGTCACCTGCACCTGATGGTGTGGCTCGAATGGACGGCTCAGCAATCCAATGAGTTGGCTATGACGCGCTTCATCTGCTCGCGCGGCGTCCCCGAAGCTGGCCGAGCCGACGCTCGCAGAGTTTAGGCCCGCGGGTGAGCCTGCTCGAAGGCTGAACGCAGCCGCTCGTTGGTTACGTGGGTGTAGATCTGGGTGGTGGCCAGCGACGCATGCCCGAGCATCTCCTGCACGCTGCGCAGGTCCGCACCACCCTCGAGCAGATGAGTCGCCATCGCGTGCCGCAGGCCGTGCGGACCGAGGTCGGGCGCCCCATCGGTCATCCGGAGGGCCCGATGGACGATCCGACGGACCACTCGAGGATCAATCCGCTTGCCGCGTTCGCCGACGAACATGGCCTGACCTGAGTCGGCCGTTCACCAGCCGCTGCCTGCCCGTCCCAAGCCAGGCATCGACGGCGCGCAAGGCCGGCGACCGAGGGGCACGGTTCGCTCCTTGCTGCCCTTGCCGAAAACCCTGATCACGCGGCGTTCCCGATCAAGATCATCCAGGTCGAGGCCGCACAGCTCCGAAACCCGGATTCCGCTGGCATACAGGACTTCCAAGACGGCGACGTCCCGCGCGGCGACCGGTCCCCCAACCTCTCGGGCGGCGGCGATCGCGTCGTCGAGCATCTGGGCTGCTGTTGCACGCTCCAGAGTTGGCGGAAGGATCCGCGCGCTCTTGGGAGAGCGCAGGTTCGTCGTTGGGTCGGTGGTGATGTGGCCGGCCTCGTGAGCCCATGAGAAGAACATCCGCACGGCGGCCGCCCGCGCGCTGCAGGGTGCTGCGCGCACGCCTGACTGTGTGTTGCTTCGCAAGCCAGCTGCGCAGCGCCCTCAGGTCAACGGCGGCCTGCACGGAGTCGATGCCGCAGCCGATCAAGATGAGTGAACAGATCCAGCAAGGTCGGTGCGGTAGGCGCGCACGGTGTGCTCAGCCAGGTTTCGCCGCACCCGTAGGTAACGCAGGTAGTCCGCCAGCAGCACGTCGAACTGCGGCGGCAAGCCGTTCTCGGCCACGTGACCACTCTGAAACACGCGAGCGCCCATTCCAGGCACCCCACGCGGTACCCTCACCGGCGTGCCATCTCAGATCAGCACCGTCGACGAGCTGCGGACCGGCGGCACCGTGTTGCCGATCATCCGGCTGGGGCAACCCGATCTTGCACCGGCCCACTCGCCGGGTCACTGCCTTCGATGATGAGTTGCTCGAGCTGCTGCGGAACATGTTCGCCACGATGTACGCGGCGGAAGGTGTCGGGCTGGCCGCCACCCAGGTGGGTGTCGATCTCGCGGTGTTCGTTTACGACTGCCCGGACGAGGATCAGGTCAGGCATGTCGGCGTGCTGTGCAACGCCGAGGTGGTCCTGCCCGAAGGCAAGGAGCGCAAGCTGCATGCCTCCGATGAAGGGTGCCTGTCACTGCCCGGCGCTACATCGAGCTCGCTCGGCCGGATCAGCGCGATCTGCCGCGGCCAGGACCACAACGGCGAGAACGTCGAGGTCACCGGGACTGGCCTGCTGGCTCGATGCCTGCAGCATGAGACCGACCACCTCAATGGCATCGTGTTCGGTGACCGGCTTTCCGGACGGGCTCGCAAGAAGCTTTACTCACTGCACCAGGACGCAGCTGACCTCTATCCCGACAATTGGCCCGTGACGCCGCGGGCCGACAGTGCGTAGCAAGCGATAGCCGCAGCGGCGGCGACATTGAGTGAGTCGATGCCGGCGAACACTCGGAATGCGCGCTCGTATGGCGGCGCCATCCGACCCAATGCTTCGAGAGGCCAGCACCCTCGGTGCCTAACATCAGGACAACCCTCGTTTCGGAGTTGATCTCGGCGGCCAGCTGGCTGAGTTCGAGGGCATCCGGCGTCAGAGTGAGTGCCACCGTACGAAAGCCCGCCGTCGCCAACATTTCCGGCGCACCGCGCCAATCCTCAGTCGCGCCCAGGGCAGCGAGAACACCGCTCCCATACTCACCTTGATCGATCGGCGGTACAGCGGATCGGCCGTCCGCGGCGACAGCAGGGCGCCGTCCCACCCCAAGCCGGCCGCGTTCCGCAGAATCGCCCCACGTTGGTGTGGTCGACGATGTCCTCCAAGACCACGACTCGACGCAGCGCGAGAAGCCTCGTCGAGCCGATGTCGCTGTTCGCGATGGAGCGATGCCAACGCGCCCTCGATGCACGTGGAATCCCGTCACTCTGCTCGGCAAGGTCCTCCGTCACGACGAAGACCGGGGACCGCCGGCCACCGCAGCACGACGTCGCTCAGGCCCTCCAGCCAGCGCTCGGCCAATAAGAATGATCGGGGCCGGTAGCCCGCTTCAACGGCGCGGCGGATGACCTTCTCCCCTCGGCGATGAAGAAGACCATGTTCGGACTCCAGGTGGCGACGCAGCGAGGTCTCCCGGAGCCGGACGTAGTCGGCCAGGCGTGGGTCGTCGGGGTCGGTAATAGTCAGTTTCACTATGATCCTGCCCCTGATGCGCATCCTCGGAACGTTGGACTGGCAACCGGCACGTGACCATCCCCAGCTCTTGGCACTGCCTGTCAAGGACGCAATCTCCCGACTCGGGCTGGACTGCTTCGTCGCTCCCATCGACCCAGCAAACGCCGACACAGCTGAGTTCTGTGCGGCGTACGAGGTGCCGCGTTGGACGCCTCCGCGAACTGTGGGTGGTCGCCGGGCGGCGCGCGAGGTGTCCATGATGGCAGCGTGCCTGGTGCGTGCCAGCGACAGAGCAGATGTCAATCAGAGTCATCCGCAAACGACTCGATGTTCGCAAGATCTCTTTTGCCGGGATGGACGACGCCGTACGCGAAACTGGGCATGGAGTATGGCGGCATCACTCCCATCGGACTCCCGCCCACCTGGCCCATCCTGGTCGACGAAGCGGTCGCCGCGCTGGACATGATCGTCATCGGCAGCGGTATCCGCGGCAGCAAGATCGCTTTGCCTGGCCGATCCAGCGGCCAGGCTGCCGAACGCCGAGATCTTGGCACTGGCGCTCAGCTCAACAAACTAACGATCGCAGCAATGCCGACGGCCACGATGATCACCCGATAGATCGTCGGCGGGATCTTCCGGCCCACCTTGCCACCAACCTGCGCGCCGAGAACCGATCCCACGACGCGATCGCGATCGCCGCAGGCCAGTTCACCTCTACTGACGATCACGAACACCACCGCCGCGATGCTGTTGACGATCGTCGCCAGCACGTTCTTGATCGCATTGATGTACGGCAGCGAGCCCACCAATCCAATGCCCAAGATCGCGATCAATAACACGCCCTGAGCGGCTCCGAAATATCCGCCGTAGACGCCGGTCAGCGCGACAGCCAGCCACAACAAGATCGACCCATGCATCTGCCCAGCTTCGCGTACCGAGCCGGGCACGCCGGCGATGCCAGTTTCTTGGCAATGAAGGGCTGCAGAATGACGAGCACGCAGCCCAACCCGATCAAGGCCGGGACGATAGCGTCAAACGCCGCCGACGGCAGCCACAGCAGCAGCAGAGCGCCGGCAATTCCGCCCAGGAGTGAGGCCGTCCCCAACCACAGCAGGCGCCGGTGATCGGCGTTGAGCTCGCGCCTGGTGGCCCAGGCGCCGGAGAGCGATCCCGGCGCCAGTCCCACCGTATTGGAGACGTTGGCGATCACTGGTGGCACGCCGAGCGCGCAGCAGCGGTAGGAAACGTGATCAGCGTCCCCGAGCCGACAGACGGTGTTGATCAAGCCCGCGAGCCCCCCCGGCGCCGAACAGCGCCAGGAGGTCGAGCCAGGTCACTGGGCCAGGTTCGGCTGGCTCTCCTGGTCATACTGGCCGCTTCGGGATGGCGGGAGCCGATGGCGGCCCGGGGGTGCTCAAGACTGCCGGGATCTCGGGTCGCATCGGGCGCTCCAGCTCCTGGGCCTCCTGAATTGCCTTCTCGACGGTCCGCCGCGCTGCCTCTTCCTCTGCCGCGTTCTGCCGTTCCACCTCTTTTTGCACATCGATCTTGGCGGGTGCAGTGAACTCGCCCTCAGCGCTACGTGGAATGGCGCTTGAGGCGGCCTTGCCGACCACGCTACCTGAGACCCTTGAGTGCATCGTTCAGCTCGCTCGGCACGACCCAGACCTTGTTGGCGTCACCGCGTGCGATCGCCGGCAGCATCTGCATGTACTGGTAGGCGAGCAGCGCCTGGTCCGGCTGGCCGGCGTGAATGGCGCTGAAGACGGTGGTGATCGCCTGCGCCTCGCCTTCCGCGCCGGAGCATCTTGGCCTGCCGATCGGCCTGGGCTCGCAGTACTGCAGCCTCGCGATCGCCCTGTGCCCGCAGGATCGCGGATTCCTTCTCGCCGCCGGCGGACAGGATCTGTGACTGCCGTTGCCCTTCGGCGAGCAGGACCGCTGCCCGCTTGTCCCGCTCGGCCCGAGCACTCTTCTCCATCGCGTCCCGGATCGTGGCCGGCGGCTCGATCGCGCGGAGCTCGACCCGATTGACCTTGATGCCCCACTTGCCGGTTGCCTCGTCAAGCACTACCCGCAGCTTCTCGATTGATCTCCTCGCGACTGGTCAGAGCCTGCTCGAGATCCAAGCCCACCGATGATGTTGCGCAGAGTGGTCATCGTCAGCTGCTCGATCGCCTTGATGTAGTTCTGCGGCCTCGTACGCGGCGCGTACGGGATCGATGATCTGGAAGTAGATCACCGAGTCGATGTTGCACCATCAGGTTGTCCTCGGTGATCACTCCTTGCGGCGGGAACGGCACGACGTTCTCCCGCATGTCCATGTTGTAGCGGCACTTTGTCAAACAGCGGCACAACCAGATGGGGCCCCGGCTCCAATGTGCGCCTGAACTTGCCGAGCCGCTCGACCACACCAACCCGCTGTTGGCGGATCACGCGGACAGCGTTGCCTATGAAGAAGATCACCGCCAGCGCGATGGCCAAGACGACGATCAACGACGCGAGATCCACGATCTTCCTTCTCTCTAGGGGAGTTGCCCGTGCTTCGGGTACAACGACAGCAATGACTCCGTCGATCTCATAAACTTCGATCTCGGTGCCTTGTTCGATCACCACGTCTGAGGAGTAGGGACGGTGCGGACCAGCTCTGGCCGTCGACCTTGATCTCGCCGCCAGACTTGTCGATCTGCGAGATCGCGACTCCACTGCTGCCGACCATCTTGTCGGCTGAGGATCGGTAGCCCGGCATATTGCGGACCTTGGCGAGCAGCGTCGGCCTCAGCAGCAAGAGCATGCGTGACGCTGACGCCAGTGCCGCGACCAGGATCTGCAGCCACCACAGCGTCAGGCGCAAGCACGGCGACGCCGGCCGCAGCCAGCGCGCCCACGGCGAGCATGATCAAAACCAGGTCGAGCGACATGATCTCGGCGATGCCCAGCAGGAAGTGCGAGGCTCAGCCAGATCGCCCAGGAATTCTCACCCAGCCAGTCGGTCAAGTTCACCTCCATCACAATCTCCAGACGCGTGATTATCTGTGTGACTTATCTGTGCACTTCCATGGTGCCAGTCGGCTAAAGAGCAAGAGCGCGAGCGCTCCATCGACCGTCGGCCTCGGTCAAGGTCAGCTCGATGTCAAACGCCTTCGTCAGGTTTTCAGCCGTCAGCGTGTCTCGAATCGGACCAGCAGCGACAATCGCCCCGTCCTTGAGCAGCATCGCGTGGGTGATGCCGTCGGGAATCTCCTCCACGTGGTGGGTGACAAGAACCGATGCTGGTGCGTATGGATCTCCGCGCGAGCTCGCCGAGGGTATTGACCAGCGACTCTCCGACCGGCCAGGTCCAGGCCGGCGGCCGGCTCGTCAAGCAACAGCAGCTCAGGATCGGTCATCAGCGCCCGAGCGATCTGAACCCGTTTGCGTTCGCCCTCGCTGAGCGTGCCGAAGGTGCGATCCGCCAGACGCTCGATCCGGCAGCTGGGCCGAGCAGCTCGAGGCACGTTCGTGATCGAGCTCGTCGTACTGCTCACGCCACCGGCCGACCACCGCGTACGAGGCGGAGACCACGACATCATGAACCCGCTCCCCGCGCGGGATCCGCTCCGCCAGTGCCGCCGAGGTCAATCCGATGCGCGGTCGCAGTTCGAAAACGTCGACTGTGCCGAGAACTTCGCCGAGCAGTCCGGCAACGCCGGTCGTGGATGGATCTGTGCCGAGATGACCTGCAGCAGCGTGGTCTTGCCCGCCCCGTTCGGACCGATGCACCACCCAGCGGTCCGACTCGTCCACGTCCCAGGTGATGTTGTTGATCAAGGTGGAACCGTTGCGCACGATGCTCACGCCAGCCAGTTCCACGACAGCCGCCATGAGTTCAACCTACAGTTTTGGCGCAGCGAACATCGGCTCGCCGCCCGATCGCACGCTGACATACCCTTAGGGCGATGGAGTCGCTGCCCTCGGTCCGGATGACCGCGAATCTGAACTCGATGATCAGGGGTCAGCAATCCATTGAGCAAGCTGAGCGGGCGATCCTGGGCAGCGATGTCGCCCATCACGTGACCGACCCAGGCCGGTGCCCTCGGCCTGACCCGCCGCAGGCCTCGACACTGGATGACGGCCTGGACGGCGCTGCTGAACGCCGAGCGCGAAGGGTGGTTCCTCGCCCTTCCGATACCGGGATTCCCTTGCCCACTGCGTGGCCCGGCCGATTTCAACCTCGCCGCCCTCGAACAAGGCGAAGCCGTCGGTCGCCAGCACCGCCGGTCTCGGCCTGGTGCCGATCAAGGTCGGTCGGGCCAGTTCAGTGGCGGATCTACCCAGCCGAGCGACCACTGGCGCCTAGCAGCCCTACGACGCGGAGCGAGCGTTGAACGAGGTTGTCATCGATGCGGCCGCGACGCTATCCCGACTCGATGTCGCCTCAGGAGAACGGCCAAAACCGCCGACTGCCGCGCTGCTCGCACCTGGCTACAGCTCTCACCAGCGGGCAACGGTCGAGCGGGCGACCCGGCCTGCTGGCGGCGTGTGATGCCGCCCTGCTGCACGACGGGGCCAGCATCTCCTCCTTTGAGGCCGACCGGCGAGCCCAGGCGCTGCGGCGGGTACGCGCGCGGGCCGGTGAGGCGCTCGGTTCGGCTGTCAGCTGGCTGCGCTGAGCAGTCAGACTCCGTCCACTACGCTGCCCACATGTCACTGCTCCTCGACCTCACTGGCTCGTTCTCCACGCCGGCGGCCGGAAACCCGACCGTCGCGGTGATGGAGGCGGCGTACGCGCATCACGGCATCGACGCCCGGTACGTGAACTGCGATGTCTCTGCTGACCACCTCGGCGATGCGGTGCGAGGTGCGAGGCCATGAACTGGATCGGCTTCAACTGCTCGCTACCGCACAAGGTGGCCGCTCATCGAGTTGCTCGACGAACTTGCCGAGTCGGCGCGGCTCATCGGAGCCGTGAATTGCGCGTCCGCAGCAACGGTCGATGGATCGGGGAGAACACCGACGGCCAGGGCTTTCTCGCCTCGTTGCGCACGGTGGCGGACCCGGCGGGTCAGCGGGCTCATTCTGGCGCCGGCGGCCGGTCGCGCCATCGCCGTAGAGCTCGCGCTGGCAGGCGCGGCAGAACTCTGGGGTGGCAAACCGAAACGTTGCGAAGGCGACCGACATTGCGAATCTGGTGAACGCCGATACGAACAGTGCTTGCTCGGCAATCGAGTGGCGCGAGGACCTCGCAGTCCCGGAGTCGGCCACCCTTGTCGTCAACGCGACGTCCTTGGGGCTGCCAGGCTCGGGGAGGTCCGGCCTCCCTTCGATCAGATTCCGGCCGGGCTCATGGTTTGCGACGTGATCCCGAATCCGCCGGACACGCCGTTTCTGCAGCGGGCCCGGCAGGCACGCGCGACAACAGTCGATGGTCGCGGCATGCTGCTCAATCAGGCTGCAATCAACATCGAGCTGTGGACCGGCGTCGACCCCGATCGTGAGGTCATGGGACGGGCCTCGACCAGGCCATCGCCGATTGGGCGCACCCGTGTAACGATCAACTCCTCGAGCTAGGCGGTGGGAGAGCCCAGACCACGTCCACAGCCTTCCGTTCGACAGCGAAGGCCGCTTCCGGTGCCCGCTCCGTATCCTGTGGACATGCGTCCGCCCAGTCCGCCGCTCGGCGTCTTGTTCGCGATCGGCGGTTGCCGAGGCCAAGCTGCGACGCCGGACGGTGCTGGAGGCATTCGTTGCGCAGCGGGCGCCTCAGATGCGCGGATAGCGGTGGTGTCTTCGGCCTCATCGCTCGGTGCAGAGGTCGTCGAGGTCTATACCCGCGTCTTCACTTCGCTGGGAGCGCGGCAGGTCACGCCGCCGCTGCGGCCGGAGAGTCGCGCTCAGGCACATGATCCTGATCTTGTCGATGCATTGGGCAAGGTCAGCGCCATTTTCATGACTGGTGGTAACCAGCTCGAAGCTGAGCTCCTTGATCACCGGCACACCGTTCGGGGAGGCGATCCAGGAGGCGTATCAGCGCGGCGTGGCCGTGGGTGGGTACCTCGGCGGGCGCTAGCATCATGGCCTGAACACATGATCGCGTTCGGCGCCGGCGGATCCACACCCAAGCAGCGGATGAGTCAGCTGTCTGCAGGCCTCGCGCCTGCTGGCGCGCGGTGTGGTGATCGATCCAACACTTCGAGCGGCGCAACCGCTACGGAAGACTGTTCTCGCTCATCGCCCAGTCCCCTCACTGCTCGGCCTGTGGGATCGACGAAGATACCGCCGCAGTCATCCACGAGGGCAGCCGACTCGAGGTCATCGGCCGAGGCGCAGTGACTAGTCGTCGACGGACAAGCACGTGGTTTCAACGCCTTCGCGCGAAGCGGACCGCTCCCCTGCTGATATCCGGGGCCGTGATCCACGTGCTGCCAGCCGGAAGTCAGTTCGACCTCACGAGCCGCACTCTGATCGCTCATCACACACCGGCTCCTGATCCAGAGGTCTTGGAGGCGCGGGCGGCTGAGGCTGACATCCGTGAGGTTGCTCGCGACATCGCGGCAGAAGAGGTGTCGCCAGCTAACTACGCCCCCGTCGGCTGCGCCGTAACAGACGGCGCTGATACCAGTCTGACGCCGCCTAGGCCGTGTCTGCTCGGGCGAGGTCATCCTCTTCGCTCACCCGCGGCAACGGGCGGCTCGGTCTCCAGCAGGGTCTTCATAGTTGTCCAGAATCCAGACCCACCCGTCTTTGACGGTTTCCCCACGTCAGTGGGCTTTGTTCGAGGTTGCTGTGGACCAGCCGGACTCGGGTGAGCCCGTCGCCGGCCCACTCGACGGTCCATTCCACGCGGCTCGGCGGTTCACGCTCCAAGTCCGGGTCGTAAAGGGTGTAGCCAGGTCTGGACGAAGCGACCGGGAACTCGACCGGTGGGTGGTCGTGCATCTCTTCGATCATGCCGTCGACGGCCGGTTGCCCGTCGGCAACGATGGTGCGGTACGGCTGTCCCGGCTGTGGTGGCTCGACGAACTCCGTCGCATGGAAGTAGCGCCTGGTCCACTCTGACTCGGTGATCGCCGACCAGACTTGCTCTGGCGCGGCGGCAATGTAGATCTGGTAGATGTGCGCTGTGTATTGAATGGCACTCTGACGTCGGTTCACTGAGTTCCGGCCTCCTTCGTCGCTTTCGGTTAGTACGAGGCTCGAGCAGGTGTTCCAATCTGTATCCGAAAGCCCTGCAGTCGCCGGATGCGAACCGACGTCATAGCGCCGAGGCTCATGCCGGTTCTGCCCTCCTCGAGGTTGTGCTGTGCTGATCGGCGGGCTGATCCGGCTGGCCGGCACTTGGTCGTCCAGGGCTACAGAGCGCGGCCGTGAATCGAGCGGCGTACTTGCTGATCCACCGATTGGCAATCTGCTCGATGGGCGCTGGATTGAGGTAGTGCCGCTTCATGCGTCCGTCCCTCGCAGTGATCACCAGATTGGCCTCTGCCAGAACGGCGAGGTGTTTCATCACTCCAAAGCGGGTCATCTCAGGAAACATCTCGCACAGCTCGTTGAGTGTCTGCCCGTCGCGGTTGAACAAGCTATCCAGGAGTGCCCGCCTCGTCGGGTCGGCGAGTGCCCGAAAGACTTCACCGCCCTGCTCCACACCATCTACAATATGTGACCTTTTAGTCACATGTCAAAGATCGGGCGGCATTCGGGAAGACTTCCGGGTATGAACTCGTTCCTTGATCGAAGCTCTTCCAGGTCTGGACAGATCGCAGTGGTCTCGATGAGCTCGAAGATCGGCTCGCTGCTTTCTATACCGATCCCGTCCGGGTCAATGGCTCAGATCTCTCGTTGGCCGATCTCGCTACCAGGGCGCGAGCGCTTCATGCAGCTTTCTCCGACCTGCGCTCCCAGGTGCTGCAGGTTGTGGCCGAGACCGACAGCGTCGCCGTCGCCTTCGTGATGCATGGCCGGCATACCGGGCCGTACGAAACGCCGTTCGGAATCATCCAGCCGGCCGGGGCTGACGTGCAGATCCGGACCATTGACGTCTTCGACCCTCACTGACGAAAGATCTCCAGCCGTTTGGGTGAACGCCGATGATCTTGGCACGCTGCGTCAGCTTGGCTGGCGACCATAGCGGCCGAGGATGGCTGCCCGAACTCATCAGTGGCAGGATCGCTGCAAGCCGATCCTGTGAGGAGCATTCGTGAGCCAAAGCGTTGCCCCAACCCACACCGGATCTCAAGATCATCTCTAGCAGGGTCTTCCGCGGTCCGAACGTCTGGCACTACGAACCAGCCATCCAGCTCGTCGTGGACCTCGGCGTGCTGGAGGAGTTCCCAACCAACAAGCTGCCCGGCTTCGCCGATGCGCTGGTCGAACGGCTGCCGGGGCTGATGAACCACACCTGTAGCCGCGGCCGACGGGGTGGCTTCGTCGAGCGGCTACACGAGGGCACCTGGGTCGGTCACGTGGCCGAGCACGTGGCGTTGCAGTTGCAGCAGACCGTCGGCCACGACATGCGCCGCGGCAAGACGCGGCAGGTCAGGGCGAGCACGGCCGCTACAACGTGATCTACGCCTACTATGACGAATCGGTCGGGCTGGCAGCGGGCGAGCTCGCCGTCCGGTTGATCAACCACCTGATCGCCGCACGATCCGGACTTCGACTTCGACGAAGAGCTGGAGCGGTTCATCGTACGCGGCGAGCGGACCGCGTTCGGCCCGTCCACCCAGGCGATCGTCGACGAGGCCGTAAGCCGCGACATCCCCTATCTGCGGCTCAACACCGCACTCGCTCGTGCAGCTCGGCCAGGGAGTCCACCAAAAGCGGATCCGGGCCACGATGACCTCGTCAGACGCCGTCGGTCGCGGTCGACATCGCCAGCAACAAGGAGCTCACCACTCTCGCTGCTCTCGGCCGCCGGTCTGCCGGTTCCGCGATCACGAGTCGGTGCGCACGGTCGGACGACGCGGTCCGGCTGGCCAACCGCATCGGCTACCCCGTGGTCCTGAAGCCGCTGGACGGCAACCACGGTCGCGGCGTCATGCTCGACCTGCGCACTGACGGCCGACGTACGCGCGGCCTTCCGATGGTGCCAGAGTCCGAGTCGCGGAGCGGGTTGATCATCGTCGAGACCTACGTCACCGGCACGCGACTACCGCTGCCTGGTGATCGCCGGCAAGATCGCCGCCATCGCCGAGCGGGTGCCGGCCCACGTCATCGGCGACGGCGTGCTGACCATCAAGCAGGCTGGTCGCAAAGACCAACGCCGACCCGCGCCGCGGGGTCGGTCACGAGAAGGTGCTGACCCGGATCAAGATCGACCAGGCCGCCATGGACTTGGTGGCCGCTCAGGGGCTACAGCCTTGACGACGTGCCGCGCCGATGGCACCATGATCAAGCTCACGCTCACCGGGAACATGTCCACCGGCGGCATCTCCATCGACCGCACGTTCGAGGCCCATCCGGAGAACATCGAAATCGCCGAGGAGGCCGCGCAGGTCGTCGGGCTGGACATCGCGGGCATCGACTTCATCGCGCCCGACATCACCCAGCCGGTACGCGAGACCGGCGGCGGCATCTGCGAGGTGAACGCCGCACCCGGCTTCCGAATGCACACGCATCCGACGATCGGCGACCCGCAGTATCGTCGCGAAGCCGGTGATCGACATGCTGTTTCCCGCCGGGCACGCCGAGCCGGATCCCGATCGTTGCCGTCACCGGAACCAACGGCAAGACAACGACGTCGCGGATGATCGCGCCACATCTTCAAGGGCATCGGGCCGGAAGGTCGGCATGACATCGACCGACGGCGTCGTCGATCGACGAGCGGCTCGTCATCCGCTCGGACGCGTCGGGCCCGAGGTCGGCCAAGATGGTGCTGCAGAACCCGCGCGTCGACTTCGCTGTCTTCGAGGTCGCGCGGGGCGGCATCCTGCGCGAGGGCCTCGGCTACGAGCGCAACGACGTCGGCGTCGTCCTGAACGTGCAGGCCGACCACCTGGGCCTGCGCGGGATCGACACGCTCGAGCAGCTCGCCGACGTCAAGGCGGTGATCGTCGAGGCGGTGCCGCGTAACGGCTTCGCTGTGCTCAACGCCGACGATCCGCTGGTCCGGGCGATGCGGCGGCGCTGCTCCGGCCGGATCGTGTGGTTCAGCATGGCAGAGCCAGGCAGCGAAATCCGGGACTCCGTCGATGATCACTGCCGCCGCGGTGGCCGGCGCGGTCGTACTGCGAGCACAGCGATCTTGGCGACATGATCGTGGTCAAGGAGGGTCGGCGCTCCATGCAGTTGGCGTGGACCCACCTGCTGCCCGCCACCTTCGGCGGCCGGGCCACCGATGAACGTGCCAGAACGCCATGGCGGCCGCAGCGGCTGCGTTCGCGGCCGGTGCCTCGCTGCACGACATCCGGCAAGGGCTGCGTACCTTCTCGACCAACTACTACCTCGCCCCCGGCCGCCTCAACGAGGTCAGCGTCGAAGGGCCGAACGGTGATCGTCGACTACTGTCACAACGTCCCCGGCATGATGCATGCTCGGAGATTTCGTGGACAAGACCGGCGACGCTTTGGAAAGCACGAATGATCTGGGACGGGTTTCCCGCATCGGGTGTGATCGCCACTGCGGGCGACCGCCGCAACGATGACATGCTCGCGCTCGGCCATGAAGCGGCTCAGCACTTCGACGTCGTGATCGTCCGAGAGGACGCCAATCTGCGCGGTCGGGCGCCGGGTGAAGTCGCCGAGCTGCTGGTAAGCGGTGCGCAGCAGGCGATGGCGGAGGGTGCGCGCTGCAAGCAGGTGGAGGTGGTTCTCGACGAGCTGGCGAGCGTCCGGCACGCGATGTCACGGTCCAACCCTGGCGACCTGGTGGTGATTTGTGTCGAGCAGCACGCGGCCGTCATGGCGGTGCTGGAGTCCTACGGTCATCACGCGCAGCCGGGAGCACGGCCAGACGATGATCGGGAATTCAACAATGCGGTGCCTGATCCGGACTTCGCGCCGGAGGCAACCCATGACGAGCCCGAACTGCAGACTACGCAGGGGCTTCCGTAGGTCGGGAACGAGTCTCGACGAGTCGTGATGTGTACGCGCCACCATCGACCAATCCCCAAGTGATGATCTTGTGCGGAGAGATCCTGATCACCTCTCGGCTGTAGTAAGGCGCAGGTGGATCGAGGGTCCCTGAGGGGTTCTGCCAAGTCCTCTGATCTCAATCCCGCGGGCGATCCAAGGAGTCACCGACGCAAGATCATCGATCACCAGCGCAACCTGTGGGTGGCTGGCGACATTCGCAAGCTTCTTGGTCCGGCCCATCCTCTGTCCCCAGACATCGACCGTATTGAGCTCGTCGTTGACGTAGAACCCCACCGGTGAGTTCTGCAGCGTGCTATCAGGCGCCAGAGTTGCTAGCCGCTGCAAGCAGCTGGGTTTCTAGATATGACCTCTCTACGGTTGTGAACACGTTCCCTCCTCCGCTGAGCTTCGGCATGCAACCTCAACGTGACTCGGGTCAAGGGTTCTCACGCGTGCTTTCACCTTGGAGCGCAACGTTCCGGCACTGTCTCTGGTGCCCCGCGCGCGAGCAGCCAATCGATCCAGTGCCTCACGATCTTGATGGGTCATGATCGCGACCACGTCACCGTCTCGCGCCTGACCGACGAGCGAAACCAGACCATCCAGCTCGCTATCGTGCGCGCGCTCGATAGTCATACCGGCGTGGGCGGCACCTTCGGCGATCAGCTTGTTGATCCCATCCATGCTTCGGCCGCGCAAGTAGTTCGCTTTGTGCACGATCTCGATGACATCGGCGCCCAGGGCCGCGATCTCGCCAAGGCGTACGAAGACATCATCGCCGCGGTCACCGGCGGTACCCACTCCAAGCAGCAGCCGTCCATGTGGCGGCCGGATGCCGATCCATGATCTCCAGCAGCGCCGCCAACCCCGCCTCGTTGTGGGCCAGGTCGATCACCACACTGATCGTTCCGCCCGCTACCGGGACGGTCCAGATATTCATCCGCCGGGGTTGCTCTCGTTCGGATCGAAGGATCGCAGGCCGTTGGCTACCTGCTCGATCGAGAATCCCAGCGCCAGTGTCGCGGACGTGACCACCAGAACGTTCTCCACATTGACTCTGCTCAATCCGGCCAACGTCATTGGCACGTCGATCACCTCAACGACCTGAACCGGGTCGGCACCGGGTCTGAGTACGCAGACCCAGCCCTCGAGCAATGCTGGTCACCCGGCCACCCTCGGAGAGCACGCTGCGCCCCGACGGCGAGTCCGGGTCGCAGTGAACACCCATATCCTGAGCTTTGCTGCCAAGCCGCATGGCGAAGGTCCGCGGGTCATCGGCGTTCAGTACGCACCAGCCATCCGGCTTGGTGATCTTGGTGATGACGGCCTTCACCTCGGCGAGCTGGTCGAGGTGTCGATACCGCCGAGGCCGAGGTGGTCGGCGCTGATGTTGGTCACCACCGAGACATCGTTGTAGGCGACGCCCGACACCGCGCCGCAGGATGCCACCGCGTGCTGTCTCGGTGACCGCCAGCTCGACGCCGGGATGGCGCAGCACCTGACCGGCGCCACTGGGCCCAGAGAAGTCTCCCGCCTCGACGAGACGACCGTCGATGTAGACGCCGTCGGTGCTCGACCAGCCCACCAGCTTGCCGGCCTGGCGCGCGACATGGCCGATCATCCGCGCCGTCGTCGTCTTGCCGTTGGTGCCGGTGATCGCGACAACGGGAATCTCGGGCCTGATCAGCCGCGGAGCCCAGCCAAGCGGTGCCGCGGCAAGCTCAGCCCTTCGGCGGAGATCATCGCCGAGATCGCATCTGGTCCTGCGGCAGCACCGTCCAGCACCTGCGCCAGGCCGTACGCCAGCGTCTCTGCTCGCCCAGAGTTGCGCCACGGGTATGCCACGACGAGCTCGTTCACGGACTGCCCGGTCCGGGTACGCACCGCCAACCTGGTCACACCGGCGGCCCGGGCCAGCCGCCGGACGATCTGGGTCACCAGGCGTATTGCGAAACGCTGCCGGAACACTGTGCCAGCAGCCCCGAGGCCGCGTCGTACCCAGTCCCAGCTCGGCGCCAAGATCACGTGCTGCAGCGGCCGGCAGCCCCAGCAGTTCCGTGAGATCCAGCGTGACCTTCGCCGCCGGCCGCGGGAAGTACAGATTGGGTCCATCAAGCAGGCGTACCTCGACCAGCGATCGGGCGGGATGCGGTCGCCATCGTGCCCTCAGGCGCCAGTGGAGTGCAGGCCGCCGTCCACGTGGATCATCTCTCCGCTGGTCTTGGGGAAGAAGTCGCTGAGCAACGCGACGACCGCCTTGGCAGTTGGAGCCATGTCCTTGGGATCCCAGCCCAGCGGTGCTCGCCGACCCACACATCGTTGAAGGCATCGGCGCCGCTGATCGCCTTCTTCGCCAGCGTTTCCAGAGGGCCTGCGGCCACCAGTTGACGCGAATCCCCTCCGGCCCGAGATAGCGCGCCAGGTAGCGACAGGTGCTTTCCAGGGCCGACTTGCTATGCCCCATCCAGTCATAAACCGGCCATGAGACAGTCGCATCGAACGTCAGCCCGACAACCGAGAGCGGACTCGGCGAGCAGGGGCTTGCATGCCATCGTCAGCGACGCCAACGAGTAGGCCGACACCTGCAACGCGGTGCCGACATCAGACCACGGCGTGCTGAGAAACTTTCCGCCGAGCGCCGTCTCGGGATTGGCGAAAGCCAGCGAGTGCACCAGGCCGTCGAGTCGGTCCAGGTGCTCCCCAAGCTCTGCCGCCAGACCGGCGAGGTGATCTTCGTTCGTGACGTCGACCTCCAGTAGGGCCGGCACCGGGTCGAGCTTCTTGATCACTCGACCGGTCAGACTCATCGCCGGCCGAAGTTGGAGACGAGCACCGTCGCTCCCTCGGCCTGAGGCGATCTTGGCCACGTGGAAGCCGATGGAGGTGTCCAGGGTGACGCCGGCAACAAGGATGTTCTTGCCCTCGAGAATGCCCACAGGTCTCCGTTCTGCTCTAGAAATGTTGTGCGATTCTGCTCTAGAAATGTCGTGCGATCAATGCGCCCTTCGACAGGCTCAGGGCACATTGTTGATGGGTCAGTGGCCCATGCCGAGGCCGCCATCGACGGGTATCACCGCGCCGGTGATGTAGCTGGCCGCGTCGCTGGTGAGGAACTCCACCGTGCCCGCAACGTCGTCCACCGGATCCGAGTCGGCCAAGGGGGATCTGCTCGGCATACTTCTTACCAGGTCCTCGCCGAGCGCGGCGGTCATGTCTGTCTCGATGAATCCCGGCGCCACCACATTCGCCGTTACGCCGCGTGAGCCCAGTTCACGGGCGAGGGAACGCGCCATGCCAACCAGACCCGACTTGGACGCGGCGTAGTTGACCTGTCCTGCCGAACCCATCATGCCCACGACAGAGGAGATGAACACGATCCGCCCGAACCTGCCTCGAATCATCGGCCCGCGCCGCCCGCCGCACGACCCGGAACGCCCCTGTCAGGTTGGTCGCCAGGACCTGGTCCCAGTCGTCGTCCGACATCCGCATCAGCAAGGTATCTCGGGTGATGCCGGCGTTCGCGACCAGCACCTCGACGTTGCCCAGGCTCGACTCCACCTGGGCGAATGCCGCCTCCACCTGGGCCGGCTCGGTCAGGTCACACTGCACGCCCAGGACATCGGCGGGAACGTCTCCGCTGCGGTAGGTGGCTGCCACGCGATGCCCGGCTCTGGCCAATCGAACTGCGATACCGTGACCAATCCCCTTGCTGCCGCCGGTCACCAGAACAACGCGCGATGGATTCACTCAGGTCACGCTACCGAGTGCTCCGGAGCGTCGGCGAGCAGGCGTAGGCTGACGTGGTGACCGATCACGAGGCGGGCACACAGACCCCAACGGTCGCGGAGTCGGGCCGTCAGAGGCTCAGCCCCGCTGATCACCGATGCCCGCATGGGGACCAGCGAGGAGATGTCGTCGCGGATCCGCCGATACACGATCACCATGGCCTTTCGCGCTGCCTGCTTCCTCAGCATGATCTTCGTGCATGGCATCTTCCGCTGGGTATTGTTCGCCTGCGCTGTGGTCTTGCCGTTCATCGCGGTCATCGCTGCGAACCAGGTGAACCAGCACTTCCGGGTCTGGCAAGAAGAAGATGACGCACGCCTTGCCGACTGAGCGTCCCGCAGCTCACCACCGGTCACGACGACGAATCGAACGACCACGAAGTTGTCGAGGAGGACGGCAGTCAATACCGACGGAACGAGCGTGTCGCCTAGCGGCGTGGACCCGCTACCGACAGATCCCAAAGAGCCTGGTGTGCTCGTCTCGAGGCTGCCGGCAGCCTGCCTCGTACGACCTGCAGTGGAACAACCCGCAAGATCCATACCGCTGATCGGCGCAAGCATTGGCTGGCCTGCGATGATCATCGCGAATCGCTGGCGCAGTTCCTCTCGGCCCGCGGGTTCCTCAAGGACGTGCTGCCCGTCTAGCCACCGATAGCAGACATCGGCCGATCCGGCTGCAGGAAGCTCGGGTCGTTGATGCCGTGGCCGGGCTGCTTCGCCTTTCACGGCCGCAACCCAGCGGGCGGCAAGCTCTGCGTCGCTCGCACCGCTGCGCAGTGGCGTACGCAGGTCGGACTCGGTGCGGGCGAACAAACAGTTGCGGATCTGGCCGTCGGCGGTCAGGCGGACTCCGGTCGCATGCGCCGCAGAACGGTTTGGTCACAGACGGCGATGATGCCGACCGAATAGCTCGTGTCCCACTACCCGGAAGAGCTCGGCCGGAGCGCTCCCCGGACCAGCGCATCCTCAGGATCCTCGACCAGCTCGACATGCCGGCTGAGCTGCTGCATGATGTCCGCCGCCGTGATCATCTCGTCGCGCTGCCAACCGTGTTGCGGATCCAGTGGCATCTGTTCGATGAACCGCAACTGGACCTGCTCGGCCATTGCCCAGCGCAGCAGGTCGAACGCTTCACGATCATTGATGCCGCGCAGCAGCACAGTATTGATCTTGACTGGGGCAAGGCCGGCCTCGCGCGCAGCCGCGATTCCGGCGAGCACATCGGGCAGCCGTCGCCGCCGCGCTGAGCCGGGCGAAGGTTTCCGGATCAAGCGTGTCGAGCGAGACGTTGATCCGCCTGAGCCCTGCCGCCGCCAGTTTGTCAGCACGGGCAGCCAGGCCGATGCCGTTGGTGGTCAAGGCGATCTCTGGTGCGGGCGACAGAGCCGCGATATCGGCCACGAGCAGCTCGAGATTCTTACGCAGCAGCGGTTCGCCGCCCGTCAGTCTTACGGTCTTGATGCCCAACCGCTGGACGCCGATGGCGATCAGCCGCAGAATTTCCTCGTCGGTCAGGACATCCGCGCCAGGCAGCCAATCCAATCCCTCCGGCGGCATGCAATACGTGCACCGGAGGTTGCACCGATCGGTCAGTGAGACCCGCAAATCTGTGGCTACTCGACCGTAGGCGTCCGCAAGCACGAGTTGATCACGCTCTGCTGGCATCCGCATCCGCGGAAACCGTTGATCGCAGCCGCGGGAACGGGAGCAGCGTGGTCATGCTTGCAGTCTAAGTTCGCCGTTCGTCGAGCCAACGATGCCGCTGCGGATGTGTGTAGACATTCATGGTCTCGCCTGCGGACGAATCCGACCAGGGTCAGACCCGCCTCCTCGGCCAGTTCGGCGGCCAGCGAGCTCGGGGCCGAGACCGCCGCCAACACCGGGATGCCGGCCAGCACGGCCTTCTGGGTGAGTTCGAAGGATGCCCGTCCCGAGACCGTCAAGATCATCCGGCGCAACGGCAGCAGCTGTTCCCGGATAGCCCAGCCGATGACCTTGTCCACAGCGTTGTGCCGGCCGACATCTTCCCGAACGCAGACCATTGAGGAATCAAGGCCCAGCAACCCTGCGGCATGCAGCCCGCCCGTCTGATCGAACGCTCGCTGATATTGCCGCAGCAGCGTCGGCGCCGAGAGAATCAGCCCAGCCTCGACGCGCGACTCGGGATCCACGGCATACGGCGATTCGCGCATTACCTGCTCGATGGAGGTGGCGCCGCAGATGCCACACGCGCTGCTTGTCACGACGTTGCGCCGCTGCTGCTGCGGGCGCAGAGACACCCGGCTGGAGCGTGATCTCCAACACGTTGTAGCTGTTGACACCATCAGCATCGGACCCCGGCACAGTAGCGGGCGAGCACGATGTCTGACCGTTCGCTGATGATGCCTTCGCTATAGAGCAGGCCGTGTACCAGATCGACGTCATTGCCGGGTGTGCGCATTGTCACGAGGTAGGGCTCACCGTTCAGGCGGATCTCCAGAGGCTCTTCGACCGCCAAGCTGTCGATGCGGCGGATCGTCTCCTCAGGCCCTACCCGCAGCACCGCGTGGCGACGGGTTACTCGTCCCATGGCATCATCCTGGCCCATACCATCAATCGTGGCAGGGTCAGACAATCCACCCTCGCCAGGGAGCACCGAGCCTATGGAACTCAAGCAATGGCTGACCACCCTGTCCGCCGAGCTGGAAACCAGCGACGTCACGCTGGACGACGACGCCATCCACACTCTGCTGGACCTGGCTCGGGATTCAGCTCATGAGGTTGAGCGGGCTGGCCGCACCGCTGACAACGTTCCTGGTCGGGGTCGCGGTGGGGCGGGGTGCCTCGCTTGGCAGCGCCGCCGCCGCGGCAACGGACGCTGCTGATGAACGACGACGCAGCCGACTAGCCTGGCTCCGTGCGCCGCTTGTGGCTCCGCTGGACACTGCTGATCATCTTCGTTGCGATGCTCGGAGTCGTCTTCGTCAACCTGGGCGAGTGGCAGCTTGATCGATTGGCGCAACGCAAGGAACGCAACGCGACGACGGTTGCCAACGAGCAGAAGCCGCTTCAGCCGTACGAGCAGGTCTTTCACTCATCCGATCACCGACGCTGATCAATGGCAGCGGGTCGAGGCGCGCGGCACCTTCGACGCTGACCACCAGTTCGTGGTGCGCTACCGCAGCAACGGTGACGCCGACGGCTACGAGGTCGTCACGCCCCTGCGCACAGCCACTGGAGCGGTACTGGTAGATCGCGGATTCATCCCGCTCGAACACGGCGCTCAGATCCCATCAGCGGCTCTGGCTCCGCCGGCCGGCGAGGTGACGGTTGTCGGACACGTACGCCGCAACGAGAGGGGCGGCGAGTCGCCACCACACCGGTCAACAACCAGATGCGACTGATCAGCTCAGACGCCATCGGGCCGGACGCTGCCCTATCCGATCACATCGGGCTACATCGGCCTGTTGACCGTGCAGCCCGAGCAGCAAGGCGGCTTTCAGCCGATCCAGCTGCCTGAGCTATCCGAGGGTCCGCATTTCTGGTACGCCGTGCAGTGGTTCATGTTCACTGCCGTTGCCGCAGCGGGCATCGTCGTCTTCATCAGGAGCGATCTGCGAGCCCGGCGCGAAGAGCGCGACCAGGCTGCGGAGGCGCACGCGACGGTGTGAGGATCTGATCATGGATCTTGGCCTGACGGACCGTGCATTCGTGGTGACAGCCGCCAGCAGTGGGCTCGGCGCGCGCCACGGCTCAGCAGCTCGTCGCCGAGGGTGCTCGTGTCGTTCTCGTGGCTCGACGGGCCGAGTTGCTGGCCGAAGCGGTGAGCCGGATGGGACCGGACCGTGCCGTCGCACTGCGCAGCCGACCTCACCGATGCCAACACCGCCGAGACAGCCTGCGCCCTCGCGCTGGACGCCTTCGGCCGGCCTCGATGGCGCACTGATCAGCGTTGGCGGCCCACCAGCCGGAGCGGTGCTGGGAACGAGCGAGGAGCAGTGGCGCAGCGCGTTCGAGTCGGTGTTCCTCGCGGCGCTACGGGTCAGCAGCGCGGTGGTGCGGCACAGCACCGCATCCTGACCTCTGCATCGCCTGGGTGCTGTCGACGTCGGTGAAGACGCCCATCCCGGGACTTGCCGACCTCGAACGGCTGCGCCCGGGTCTGGCAATGCTGGTCAAACAGCTGGCCGATGAGCTGGGGCCACAGGGCGCGCGAATCGTCGGTCTGATGCCGGGCCGGATCGAGACTGAGCGCATCAAGCATCTCGACTCGCTCAAGGATGATCCTGAGGCGGCGCGGTCAAGCGCAGAAGCAGCGATTCCGTTGCGCCGATCACGGCCAGACCGAGGAGTTCGGCCGGGTCGCGGCGTTCCTGCTTTCGCCTGCTGCGTCCTATCTCACCGGCTCGGTGATTCCGGTCGATGGCGGCGCCCAACGCGGACTCTGATCAAACTGGGTGTGGTAGAGCTCTGCATACAGGCCGCCGCTCGGCCAGCAGCACTCGTCATGCCTGCCGCGCTGCACGATTCGGCCGTGGTCTACGACGACGATCAGGTCGGCATTGCGGACCGTGGACAGGCGGTGTGCAATCACGATGCTGGTACGGCCCTCCATCGCTCGATCAAGTGCTTGCTGGACAGCGACTTCGGACTCTGAATCGAGGTGCGCCGTTGCCTCGTCGAGTACCACGATGGGCGGGGCCTTGAGCAGCAGCCGGGCGATGCGCCAGACGCTGCCGTTCGCCACCGGAGAGCCGGTAGCCGCGCTCGCCGACCACCGTGTCGAGCCCGTCGGGCAGGCTCTCGCACCAGCGTCTTGAGCTGTGCGGCCTCCAGCGCTTCCCAGAGCTCGGCCTCGGTGGCGTCGGGGCGGGCGTAACTCGAGATTCGCGCGAATCGTGTCGTGGAACATGTGAGCGTCCTGGGTGACGTAGCCAACCGCGGCGCGCAGCGAGTCCTGCTTCAGTTTCTTGACGTCTGTGCCGGCGACCGACACCGTTCCGGAGGTCGCGTCGTAGAGCCGGGCGATCAGGTGAGTCATGGTCGTCTTGCCACCGCCGGATCGGCCCACGAGCGCCACGGTCTGGCCGGCCGCAACGCTGAAAGTCACATCGTGCAGGACCTCACCGCTTGGCCGTTGGTCGAGCGAGGCAATCGATTCCAGGCTCGCCAGCGAGACCTCATCCGCGGTCGGGTAGCTGAACGAGACATGCTCAAAGCTCACCGAGGCCGGCCCTTCGACCGACTTCGGCATCCTCGGCGTCGCGGATCATGGGCACCAGGTCGAGCACCTCGAAGACCCGGTCGAAGCTCACGAGGGCGTTCATGACATCGATACGAAGATTGGTGCAGCTGGGTGAGCGGCCCGTACAGCTGAGCGAGCAGCCCGGCCAAAGGCCGTCAGGGTACCTATCGGTGAGCACGCCGTCAATGGCCAACGACCCGCCCACGCCGTACACCAACGCAGTAGCCAACGCGGCGACCAGTCCCAACGACGTGAATGAAGAACCGCCCGTTCATGGCGATCTTGACCGAGACATCGCGGACGGCTCCGGCGCGTTCTGCGAACCGATCATGCTCCTCGACAGAAGCCGGCCGAAAAGCTTGACCAGCAGTGCTCCGCTGACGCTGAAGCGCTCGGTCATGGTCGCCGACATGTCGCCGTTGAGTTGCATCTGACGACGCGTCAGGTCTGCGAGCTTGCGGCCGACGATCTTGGCCGGGATGAGGAAGATCGGCAACATGATCAGCGCAGCAAGGGTGAGCTGCCAGCTCAGCACGATCATGGCCGCGAGGACCAGCACCAGGCTGATCAAGTTGGACAGCACCGTCGACAGGGTCGAGGTGAATGCTTGCTGTGCGCCGATCACATCTGAATTGAGCCGCGATACGAGCTTCCCGGTCTGGGTTCTGGTGAAGAACGCGACCGGCATCTGGACCACGTGGTCGAAAACCTGGGTGCGAAGGTCGAAGATCAAGCCCTCGCCGATCGTTGCAGAAAACCAGCGCTGCACAACGTTGAGCACTGCCTGTAGCAGAGCCAGGCCGGCAACGGTCACGCTCAGGGTGATCACGACTCGCCGGTCGCCCTGCAAAATACCCTCGTCGATGATCTGTCTGAAGAGCAGCGGCGGCGCCACGCTGAGCGCGGACATCAATATCACGAGGCGACAAAGATCGCTGATCAGAACCCGATAGGGCTTCGCGAACCGCAGGACGCGCCAGACGACGCCGGGACTGAGCTGATGCTGGGCGATCGTCGGGATCCTGCGACATGCGCCGCCATCAGCATGTACATCGACATAGGCTTTTCCTCCGGGGCTGGGAACGCTCGGCGGTCCCAGGCTATTCCGAACCGCAGACAGCCAGCGGCGCTATGGATACAGCGCAAAGGCCCGGCCGCAATTGCGGTCCGGGCCTTGAGGATGAGTCGCGATCAGCGCTTCTTGGCGGGCGCCTTCTTGGCGGTGGTCTTCTTCGCGGGCGCCTTCTTGGCCGCGGACTTCTTCGCCGGAGCCTTGATGCCTTGGCTGCCTTGGCGGTGGTCTTCTTCGCGGGCGCCTTCTTGGCCGCGGACTTCTTCGCCGGAGCCTTGGCTGCCTTGGCGGTGGTCTTCTTCGCAGGCGCCTTCTTGGCCGCGGCTTCTTCGCCGCAGCCTTGGCTCGGATGCCTTCTTGGCTGGTGCCTTCTTGGCAGCAGCCGTGGCTGGCGTCTTCTTTGCTGCGCTCGTTGATGCGGCCTTCTTCACACCGCGGGTAGCTCCTCCGCGACCGCGCAGCTCAACTCCGGCTTCCTTCAAGAACACCATGCACGAACCCGAAGGAACGACCGGCGTCCTCAGCGATCTTCCGGATGCTCTCGCCAGCGGCGTACCGCCTGGCGTATTGGGAAGCAAGCGTTGTCCGCTGCGCCCCGGTGATGCGTGAACCTTTAGCCAATGCCTTGGCCACTGCGCCTCCCTTGTCTTGAGGTCATCGCGTTGGGCGACGACATTGTCAGACCAATATTTGCCGGACCAATGGTTTTCAGACGGTATTTCCAGACCCAAAGATCGACAGTCCAAGATCATTGATCACCCATTTCTAGCACGTTTCTGGTGGGTTTGGGCAATTTCTCGCTGATCAATTGATGCTGACGGGTTGATCACCGTGACGAGACCAGATGATCTCTGCCCGAATCCACTGATCAATGCGGGATGATCAACGCTCTGCAGCTGCCGGCACGCCCTGCGAAGCGAGCGATGTTGCGTGATCAGGCTAGGGCAACGACGATCGGCATACTCCGGGTTCCAAAGATCCTCAACACCATCCGGGAGCAGCAGCACCCGATCTGGGTCGAGGGCGTCGACAGCCCCTCGTCGTGGGTGACCAGCACGATGGCGCCGGCATAGCGCTTGATCGCGGACAGCACCTCTGCGCGTGAGGCTGGATCAAGATTGTTGGTCGGCTCATCGAGCAGCAGCACGTTCGCGCTCGAGGACACCAGCATCGCCAAAGCCAGCCTGGTCTTCTCACCGCCCGACAACACGCTTGCCGGCTTGTCGACGTCGTCACCTGAGAACAGGAACGAGCCCAAGATCCTGCGGACTTGGGTATCACCTAAGCTCCGGCGCCGCGGTCTTCATGTTCGCCAGCACGCTTCGGCCGATATCCAAGGTCTCGTGCTCTTGGGCGTAGTAGCCGATGCGCAGACCATGACCAGCGACGACCTCACCGGTGTCGGGCTCGTCCAAGCCCGCGAGAATTCGCAAGCAGTGTGGTCTTTCCCGCGCCGTTGAGGCCGAGCACCACAACGTGGCTGCCCTTGTCGATCGCGAGATCGACATCGGTGAAGACCTCCAGTGATCCGTAGCTCTTGCTGAGGTCTGTCGCTGTCAGCGGCGTCTTGCCGCAGGGTGCCGGGTCCGGAAACTTGATCTTGGCGACCCGATCTCGAGCGCGCTCACCATCGGTCTGGGCCAGCAACCGCTCAGCACGCCGGACCATGTTGTGTGCGGCCATCGCCTTGGTTGCCTTGGCGCGCATCTTGTCGGCCTGGCTGAGGAGCTGGTCGGCCTTGCGCTCGGCGTTCAGCCGCTCGCGTCTCGCTGACGCTTCTCGTCGGTCTCACGTTGCTGCAGATAGCGCTTCCAGCCCATCGCGTACATATCGAGCTCGGCACGGTTCGCGTCGAGGTGGAACACCTTGTTGACGCATCGCTCCAGCAGGCCGACGTCGTGGCTGATCACGAGCAGACCCGCCGGTATGGGCAGCCAGGAAGTCGCGCAACCAGACGATCGAGTCGGCGTCGAGATGGTTCGTCGGCTCGTCGAGCAACATGGTCTGGTGCTCCGGAGAACAAGATCCTGGCCAGCTCGACTCGCCGCCGCTGACCGCCCGGAGAGCGTCCCGATCGGCTGATGCAGCACCCGCTCGGGCAGCCCCAGATTGCTGGCGATTCGCGCCGCTTCCGCCTCCGCGGCGTAGCCACCTGCAGCGGCGAGCTCGGCCTCCGCGCGCGCGTACGCCGCCATTGCTTTGTCCCGGACCGCCGCTGAGTCGTCACCCATCGCCAGCTCGGCGCGGCGTAGCCGATCAACTGACAGCGTCCAAACCGCGGGCCGACAGGATCCGGTTCTTCGCCAGGACATCGAGGTCGCCGGTCCGCGGATCCTGCGGGCAGGTAGCCGACGGTGCCCGCTTCTGCTGATCGTTCCGCTCGCGGGCTGGGCCTCGCCGGACAGGATCCTGCGTCAGCGTTGTCTTGCCGGCACCATTGCGGCCCGACCAAGCCGATCTTGTCGCCAGGGCGCCACCTGGAAGGAGGCATGCTCCAGCAGAAGACGCGCACCCGCGCGCACCTCCACATCCCTCGCGACCAGCATCGGACTCACTCTTCCGTACGTGACTTGCTGGCGACCAAAGATCGCTTTGCTTCTGAGTCTCGGTCGGTCGGGGACCTAGGGTCCGGCTGGAGAACGACCGCGGTTAGCTTTGAGCGTTCAAGTTGCGTTTGCAATTCCCAGGTTTCAAGCCTCTTACGTTTCTCAGCCGGTCCCAGGTCACCGCTCCCTCCCTTTCTCGTACGGCGCGATCTTGGTCGCCACGTCCGTCCGCGGGTCCGATGCTGGTTGTGGGGGATGTTCGGTGCCTCTTCCGCGGCCATGTCTGGAGCTCTAGCGCCTGCGGCGCGCGCGGAGCTGGAGGACGGCGGAGTCTACTGGTGGGGGCGTGAAGGCCTCGCGGTAACGGCAGACCAAAAAAGCTTGCCTGAATCGGCGCGATCTTTGCGGCCGTAGTCCACCACATCGCCTATGACAGCTCGCTGCAGAACCAGATCTGCGGCGATGAGGTGTTGCGATGCCCGTGCCACGAACGCCAGGACCGCGGGCGGCGGTGAGAGCGTAGGGCGGGTTGGCCAGCAGGCGGAACGGCCGGCCTGGCGGGATGAAGTCCGGGCGATCACACCTCGACGACAGAGGCGCAGCATGATCACTGAGGTTCGCTCGTAGGTTGACGCGTACGCCCTGCGTGCAATTCGGACAGCGATTACGCGGGCGCCCGCCCGGAACGAGCGGCACGGTCAGAGCGCCGGTACCAGCACCCAGGTCGACGACGAGCCTGCCGGGCTGCATATGGCTGCGGTTGCAACGATCTGTCAGCCCAGCATGATCCAGCCGGTGCCAGCCCGCACGGCCGCCGCCTGACACGACGCACCATGAAGACTCATCCGTCAGGCGTTGGGTGAAGGCCAGCCTGCCGGCCAGCCCGGGCGCGACAGAATTCTCGCCGATACCCGCCCGCTCAGGACGTGGTAACCGGCAGCGAATGCAGCAACGCACGTTGAAGTTGTTGGCATAAACAAGATCCCCGGTTTGGCGGACGGTCGGCCACCGCCGAACACGGTCATTCAGGTAAGGCGACGCGGCCTTCGAGCCCGCCAACGGCGCGCCAAGGCAGTAGTGGATGCCGTGACCAAGTGCGACGGTTTGTCGGTTTCAGCGATCGAAGACGAATGATCCGGCTCCGGGAACGCTTTCGGGGTCCTGGGCTGGCGGCCGAGACGCGCAAAGCGGCGTCGCCCGCCCGGATGAAACAATCTTGAGGCGATGTCCTCCAACGCCAGGTGCCGGATGAACTGGTTTGAGTTACCAGGCGCATCAGCCTCGATCGCCGCAGGCCAGCGGGACGGGTCCGCGCCGCCTCTGCGCGGACATCGGAAAGCCCGAGCAGCATGGCGGCGCTGTTTCCGATCAAGCCTGCCGAGCTGTGACCGGCAATGAGCAACAGCACGATGTTCGCGAAAAGCCCTGCCTGCCGGTCCTCCGACTCCCTCGCGAGCAGGCGGCCGACGACATCGTCGGTGCCGTTAGGCTGTGCGCGACGGCTCAGAACGGTGTCGACGAATCCATGCAAGCCCTCGCCCGCCGCCTTCACACTGCGTTAGCTTCTCATCTGAGCTCAACGTGTTGATGTCACGCCCGAAGGGCAGCAAGAAGTCATCGCACTACCTGTTTGAGCTGAGCGCCTTCAGGCTCCGATAGCGACACCGAGCAGCTGCCTGAGTACGGCGATCGGCATCGGCTCGGCCAGGTGCGCGGCGAGGCATCGAGCGAGCCAGCGTGCCTGTCGAGTAACTGGTTGGTGATCGTGGCGATCGGCCCGACAAGTCGTTGATCACTGACGGACGAACGCCGCAATGACGAGTCGGCGGAGCCGCGTATGGTCTGGCGGATCGGTGAAAAACCAAACTGGATTTCACAAAGGTGTACATGTCAGCAAGCAAGTCCGATGACCCGTCCGCGGAGTCTGCGGCAGGCGACGGCATGGTTGAGGAGAGCTTCGGCTCGCCCAATGCCCATCGCACATCGTCATAGCGAGTGACCAGCCAGGCCTCATCTGTCATTCCACGCCATCGGCCCGGCGCACCCGTGCGTACATATGCGTACGGGTCTGTCAGCATGTCTGATCCAAATAACGGCGGGAACGGTCGCTCATCGCTGGCACCCACCCTCACGTCCAGTTGCTGCCAATTATCGCTTGCCCGCGTAGCTGCAGGTGCGCTTGTCTACCAGGAAGCTATTCACCAGAGGTCGAGTGAGGAGCGGTAGATGGCGCGGAAGTTTTTCGATCACGAGCAGTTCAATTTCGGAATTTCAATGCGCGCTGGGCGGCGTGTGTGACCCCGGCGCAGATTGTGCTGTACGGCACCAGCCGTGGCTGGTATTGGGTGCCACGGGTACTGGCGTCTGAGCACCGTAACAGCGGCGATCGCCGGTCATCCGGGCGTACGACGTCTTCCCCAGCCGCGGCGCGCTGTGGCCTGCCCGCAGCGCTGCTGCAGCTCTTCGACTCGGCGACAAGCAGGACTTCGACCGGTTCTTCGACCAAGGAATGCAGTCGGCCCCGACGAGGTGCAGCCGGCACTGCGAGCCAATGGCCAGATCCCTTCAGAAGCAACGCATGTGTTCGATTGGCTGGACGAAACCCTTGCAGCCGTGACCAGCTGAAGATGATCACCAAGCAGTCCCGATCAACTGCGCTTGGCTGCACCTCGGAGTGCATCGCAGAGCGGCAGCCGGAATTGTTCGATGTCCTCGGCGATCTGCTTCAGGTATTCACCATTGATTGCATGGGACGCGTCCGGGCACACACTCACCTGCCCGGCACGAAGTGCGCGTTCGCCGACTGTAGCCGCGGCTCGGGAATCGGCGCATGCGCGACTTCCAGCAGCAAGGATCGCCAGAACAAGGGAGCGTGAGGTTGCCAGAGCTGTTGCTCGAAGCGATCTGTTGCGGGCTGGGGAGTTTGCAGAGCGTAACTCTGCATGCCGGCCTCTCGATCATCTCCCGCGGCAGCCACGTCACTCAACGGTGTGCCCGCGTTGTGCGGCCCAGCCGTAGAAGATTCGTCTCAGCCAGCGCTCTTTTGGCAACCAAACCGACGCTGGCTGGGATCGACCGTGAATGATGGCGGCGGCCGATATGGGTCCAAACACGAACACCGGGTCAAGAAGCGACGACTGAAAACGGATCTTGCGTGGGTCGTGAACGGCGGAGGTTCATAGCAGCAGTCCAACCGCCGGTCGAGGTGCCTCCCGGCAAGGTCGAATTGCGCGAGCTCCGGGCGCAGCTGCGCGGGGACCTGGTTGAGCCACTGGGCTTGATCGGCGGCGCTGGTGATCGGTCGACTCTGGATGCTCATCCCCGGCTCCCCCGAGCAAATCCACCGTGTAAATGCGGGTGCCTGCCGGCAGCGGTCGGGAGATTATCAGCCCAGATTGGTGGAGGTGGCGAGGCGGCACGGCCCGGTAGCGGCACAATCGGCACTCGGCCGGTGCCAGCGCCGCTGGTGAGAAGCGATGAGACCCGGACAACGCCGAACTGGGTTGCGGAGGTCCAGAGCCTGCTCCGGTGATACGGGCAATACCTGCATCGCCTCGTCGTAGGCCGCCAGAAATCGATCTTGCCCAGCTGCCGAGGTGAAATGCCCGAGCCGGCCGGTTGCGCGCCGCAGCGGCAACCGTCACTGCCGGCAACGAGGCCGGCGCCGCGACGAGGATGACTCCCCTCGCCGACGCCTTCTTGGCGAGTCACGCAAACCCACCGCCAACCGTCACCGCTGATGCACCACAAGCAAACCAACCCCAGCCGCGACCCGCAGTAGATGATGATCACCACCACGTCGCGACCAACCGCACTCAGCTACACGCGCTGAGCGCGCCCCTGCGTGAAAGGTTCGGGGAGGCCCGGCGAGCAGACGCCGAAACCTAAGATGCTTGAAACCTGAGTCACAACCGACTCACGACATCCCGCCAAAACGACCAACACGTTTCGGCGTCTGCTACCCGGGCCTCCCCGAACCGACCCAGCGGAAAGCGCTCAGACGTTGAAGCCCAGAGCGCGCAGTTGGTCGCGACCGTCGTCGGTGATCATCTCCATGCCCCACGGGGGCATCCACACCCAGTTGATCACCCACCGATCGACCAAGTCCCTCGAGCGCGGTCTGAGTCTGATCTTCGATCACGTCGGTCAGCGGGCATGCAGCCGAGGTCAGCGTCATGTCGATGGTCAAGGAATCGTCGTCCTCGAGGTGCAAGTCGTAGATCAGCCCGAGATCGACCACGTTGATGCCCAGCTCGGGATCGACAACGTCCTTGAGTGCCTCTTCGATGTCCTCCAGCGACGGCCGTGCATCCGGCTGCCCTGATTGCTCGCCAAGATCGACCTCGGAAGGTCGTCGGCAACCAGATCCGACGGCCGGCTCGCCCGCTCGGGCGGATCGGTCGATAGATCCTCGTAGGTGCGCAGTGTCGGTCATTGGCATATCTCCTTAGCTATTCGCGCTCTGGGCTCGGATGACCGCGTCCCTGAAGGCCGACCAGCCGAGAAGCGCGCACTTCACACGTGCCGGGAATTTGGCGACGCCTGCGAACGCGACGGCGTCCTCGAGGCGGTCCTCATCCGGCTCGATCTCACCCTTGCCCTGCATCATGGTCAAGAATTCCTCGTACAAGCCAAGGCCGTAGCGCGACATCGTGGCCGATCACCAGATCGGTCATCACCGAGGTCGACGCCTGGGAGATCGAGCAGCCCATGCTCTCGTACGACACATCACTACAGTGTCTCCGACCAGGTGCACCCGAAGCGACACCTCGTCACCACAGGTGGGATTGACGTGATGGACTTCAGCCTCGTATGGCTCGCCGCAGTCCGCTGTGATGCTTCGAGCGGTAGTGATCGAGAATGATCTCCTGATAGAGGTCCTCTACCTTCATCGCAGCCCCCGAAGAAAGCACTCGTGTAGTCCAGACCTTCGATCAGTGGCATCGATCTCGGCACGCGTTGTGTAGAGGTAGAACGAGGCACGGGTCGAGGATTGCACGCCGAAACGCTCGTGCAACGGCCGCGCGCAATGATGGCCGGCACGCACCGCGATGCCCCGCGAGTCGAGCAGGTGGCTCACGTCGTGTGGATGAATCGGCTGCCCGTCAGGGGCAGTGAGTGTGAACGAGACGGCGCCACCGCGAGCCACCGGCTGGTCCGGGCCAAGCACCTTGAGGCCGCGGAGGCTACGGAGGCCTTCCAGCGCGTACGCGGTGATGTCGTGTTCGTGCGCGGTGATCTGGTCCATCCCGATCGCGCTCAGGTACTGCGCCGCGGCGGCGAGGCCGACGGCCTGAGCGATGGGAGGCGTACCCGCCTCGAAGCGGTGCGGTGGTGGGGCGTACGTCGAGCCGGCCATGGTGACCACCTCGATCATCTCTCCGCCGCCCAAGAACGGTGGCAGCGCGGCCAGTAGCTCGTAGCGTCCCCAGAGCACCCCGATACCGGTCGGACCAACCATCTTGTGGCCGGTGAAGGCGACAAGGTCCGCCCCAAGATCAGCCATGTTGACCGCCAGCTGCGGAACGGCCTGGGAGGCATCCACCACCACGGTGGCGCCGACCGCATGACCGAGCGCGGCGATCTCGCTGATCGGGTTGATGGTGCCGAGCACGTTTGACACATAGGCCACGGAGATGATCTTGGTGCGCTCGTTCAGCAGACCCTCGGCCGCAGCCTTGTCCAGGTCCAACCGTCCCTCGTCGGTAATGTCGAACCACCGCAGCACCGCGCCGGTGCGCTGCGCCAGGAGTTGCCACGGGACGATGTTGAATGGTGCTCCATAACCGAGATGACGATCTCGTCGCCCGGTCGGAGCGAGGCTCCGAGCGTGTACGCGCACAGGTTCAGCGCCTCTGAGGCGTTCTTGGTGAATACGACTTCCTCAGACCGATACGCACCGATGAACTGCGCCAGTTGTGCGCGCGCGCCCTCGAACGCCTCTGTCGCCTCCGCGCCCAAGACGTGCATGGCACGAGCGACGTTGGCGTTGTGGTTGAGGTAGTGATCCTCGATTGCCTCAACGACGACCCGCGGCTTCTGGGAGGTGTTGGCGCTGTCGAGGTAGATCAGCGGCGCCCCGCCCACGGTTCGTTCCAAGATCGGGAAGTCGGCGCGGATTGCCCCTTCGACGCCAGCTATGATCGAGCAATACGTACTGAACGAAGTACAAAC
>ERZ1370068.9815-contig-8565_pt1 | contig 40429 bp, 48 predicted proteins | sample MGYA00561227_ERZ1370068 | MGnify/ENA primary metagenome ERZ1370068 (study PRJEB38410, sample SAMEA6850437) | metagenome | study: Metagenomic assessment of the ecological functions of the soil: analysis of the soil microbiota associated with the... | reverse complement strand
ATGTACTTCGTTCGGTTACGTATTGCTCTACCTGCGGACGCTGCAGCAGCCGGTCACGGCCGCAGCCGGAGATGCGACGCGCGGCGAAGCGCTCTTCTTCGGCGCGGCCCGCTGCTCGTCCTGCCACATCGTCAACGGACGCGGCGGGCGCCTGGGGCCGGAACTGTCGACGGTCGGCTCGGCGCGATCGCGCGCGCTACCTCGTCGAGTCGATCCGCGAGCCGGACCGGCAGCTGACGCAGAATCGCGCCTTCGGCGACGCCATCGCGCTGAAATACGACACGGTGACGGCGGTCACCGCCGACGGCCGCACGATCGTCGGCGTGCCGATGAACGAAGACACGTTCACGGTGCAGCTGATGGACGCGAGCGAGCGCATCCACAGCCTCGACAAGAAGACGCTGAAGAGCTTCCGGCACGACAGACCGATCGCTGATGCCGGCGTACGACGCCGGCCGTCTGCACAACGCCGATCTGGACGACGTGCGTGGCGTACCTGCAGTCGCTGCGCTACGGCACCGTCGCCGAAGAAGGGTGGCTCGCAATGAAGACGATCGCGCCGCCATCGCTGCTCGGCCTCTGTCTCGGCGGCGTCATCCGTCGTCGGCGCAGGTGACGTCGGAGCGGCTGGTCAACGCCGCGCGCGAACCGCAGCAGTGGATGATGTACTCCGGCGCGTACGACGGCAGCCGCTTCTCGCCGCTCGATCAGATCAACCGGACCAACGTGCAGCGTCTCGTCGCTGCAGTGGGTGTTTCAGACCGGCGTCCGCGGCAGCCACGAGACCACGCCGCTCGTGATCGACGGCGTGATGTATTTGACGACGCCGCAGAACCACGCGTACGCGGTCGACGTGCGCACCGGCCGCCCGCTCTGGCACTACCAGCGGACGCTGCCGAAGGAGATGTCGCTCTGCTGCGGCCCGCAGAATCGCGGGCTGGCGGCGCTCGGCGACCGCCTGTTCATGGGCACGCTCGACGCGCACGTCGTCGAGCCTCGACGCGAAGACCGGCCGCGTGCGCTGGGACGTCGCCGCGGCGGACGCGGACAAGGGCTACAGCTTCACGGGCGCGCCGCTGGTCGTGAAGGACAAGGTCATCGTCGGCGTGGCCGGCGGCGAGTACGGCGTTCGCGGCTTCATCGACGCCTACGACGCCGGAGTCGGGAAGCGCGCGTGGCGCTTCTACACGATCCCGGCGACGGGGAGCCGGGCAACGACGACCTGGAAGGGCGACTCGTGGAAGCGCGGCGGCGCGCCGACCTGGGTCACCGGCTCGTACGATCCCGAGCTCAACCTGCTCTACTGGGGCACCGGCAACCCCGGACCGCAGATGTACGGCGCCAACCGGCTCGGCGACAACCTGTACTCGGATTCGCTGGTCGCGCTCGACCCCGACACCGGCACGCTGAAGTGGCATTTCCAGTTCACGCCGCACGACGTGCACGACTGGGACTCCACGCACACGCCGATCCTGTTCGACGACACGATCGCCGGCACAGCCGCGCAAGCTGGTGGCGGTCGCCAACCGCAACGGGTTCTTCTACGTGCTGGATCGCGTGACCGGCGCGTACCTGCTCGGCAGGCCGTACACGCAGGTGACGTGGGCGAAGGAGATCGACGCCAACGGCCGGCCCGTCGTGCTGCCGAACACCGATCCGACGGCCGAGGGCAACCGCGTCTGTCCGAGCGGCACCGGCGGAACCAACTGGCACTCGCCGTCCTACAGCCCGCGCACGCATCTGGTCTATTTCTTCAGCTACGAGCAGTGCGACACGTTCATGTCGGACGAACAGCTCGAGCCGCCGTATCGGCCGGGCCGGCCGTTCATCGGCAGCGCGTTCTTCGCGGTGCCCGAAGAACGATCGGAGAGCGCCGTGCGCGCCGTCGATCCGAAGACCGGAACGGTGCGGTGGGAGTTCAAGCAGTACGCGGACGCGTGGGCCGGCGTGTTCTCGACGGCCGGCGGACTGGTGTTCTCCGGCGACGGCCAGGGCAATTTCATCGCGCTCGATGCGGACCAGCGGCCGCGACCTGTGGCACATCCAGCTCGGCGCCGCGATTCACACCGCCGCGATCAGCTTCTCGGTGGACGGGCGCCAGCACGTGGCGATCGCGCGCCGGCGACGCGCTGTTCGCGTTCGCCTTGCCGAAAGAGCCCTGACCGCTACTTGCGTATCTTGACGGTTTCTTCCGGCCGTCCGGCAGGATCTTCTGGTAGACGCGCAGCAGGTCAGGCGTCTCCAGGCCGCCGGCGTGCTCGTATCGGCCATCCTGCATTTCCAGGTTGACGGACCTGGCGCCCGCGATGTGGGCCTCGGCGAAGGGCCGGTCGGCCGGAGTGAAGAGCGTGGACCTCTTCCCGCTCTGTGAATGGAAGCATCGAGCCGGCGATGAGGAGCGCGCACGCCGCCGCCGCGTCTTCGATGGCTGAGATTGCCGTCGCGGTCCGGGCGGGTGTTCTCGTTGGCGATCACCGGCTTGTGCGAGGGCGACCATCCCCTCGGCGCTCCGCCGAGAGCTCCATCCCGTTGTGCCCGCCCTTTCCCGCGCCACTCGAAGGCATCGGTGGTGTGGAAGACCTCGTAGTCCCATGCCGGACGCGGCGGCGTCGTCTGAGACCCGTTCGAGCCATGTGAACAGATCGATGCCCGGCAGCGGCTGATAGTTCTGAATGTCCGGCAGGTTCGCCGACGCATGGGCGTCGTTTCATTGGTGAGCTCGACGATTACGTTGGTGACGCCGCGGCAGCGCGGCGCCGCACTTCTCCCAGTGGCCCGGGATCGGGCCGGCCGTGCAGCGGTGAACTCGACGGGTGAGAGCTTGGTGCGCGGCACACTGGTTCAGAAACTGCGGAAGCTCGTCGTAGTCCAGCCATGTTCGCCGGGAATCAGATGCCCGATCTCCCTTCGAACGTCGGGTTCCCAGGTAGGCGCCCCAGACCCTGAGCATGTTGGTGCCGAGCGACGCGCGTTCCTTCAGGACGGGCTCGATGGCGTCGGCGCCTTCCCTCATGAAGCGGCCGAACAGGTTGAAGTCCGAGGCTTCAATGCGCCGTAAACCTGCTGCCGCCCTCGGTCCGGAAGACCGATCCGACGGGACCAGGCGCGGCAGGCTCACGAACGCTGGCTTGTCGCGACATGATGCCACTCGTCCAGCCCTTGATCCCGGCGCGAATCCAGTCGGCATCCTTGCCGCCCTCTCGGGCATGGTGCATCCAGCTGGCCACGCCGCCGATATCGGCCGGCCGCCCGAGCTCTCCAGGTAGAGCTGGTTGATCGTGTTGGAGACCATTGCGCACCCATCCGAGTGGATGCGAATTCCACGTGTGCGTGCTCCGTTTCTGATCCACCGTGCCGTGGAACCGACCAGGGACTCCCGCCGCGCCCTGACGGAAGACCGCACGATACAACGGTTCGTCCGGCATTCTCCCGGAGTCGACAGATATTGTGCACAGGGGCCGGCACGCGCCCTGTATACTCGCGCGTCCATCATCGGCCCATCGTTAATGGTCGCATCCACTCGCCGGCGTCGTCGCGGCAGCAGTCCCGTGCTGCAGCCCGGATCGGCACAGACCGCCGCGGCGCCGATCGTCGAACCGGGGCTGACGATCCACGCGGTGGCCCGGCGTCTCGCGTCGCCGCCGGATCAGCAGCCCCAGCTGCACTGGGTGGCCGATCCGTTTCCTGGCGCATCGAACGTGATCGTCAGCGACCCGGCGATCAACCAGGGGAGTCGTGGCGGCCTTGCTGGCGGCTCGCCCCCGGGAGGCGCTCTGTCCCACCTGGGTGCTGGAGAACTCGCAGACCTGCACCCTCAGCGCGCCCCGAGGCGCGAGCTCGCCGCGTTCCGCGTTCCACGTGCGCGATGACGTCGCCCTGCTCGACGCTCCGGACCGGAGGGCGCCGAGCTCGCCTCACGTTGCGAGTCGACTACGTCGCCTCGCCGGCCGCCGGCGCCGCTCGCCCGCGTCCGCTCGCTGCTGGTGCGGGTCGCGACCGAGCATCAAGCCGGGCGCCCGCCGAGACGGCGCTGACGCTGACCGCGCGCGACGCTGCGGCGCGGGCCGGCAGCGCGCCGCCGCCGGCCGCGTTCCTCGAGGTGCCGATCACGGTGCGTCTCGCCGACGCCGATCGCGTGCGTCCGGGCGGGGCCCTGTTCCCGGTCGAGACGCTGCAGGACGAGCTCCTGCGCGCCGCCCTGAACGCGATTCGCGCCGCCGGCGACGCCGGCCTCGCGCCGGGCGGACCGGCTCCGTCGGATGACGCGCTCACCTCGCTCGACGACACGATTGCCGGGCCGCACACATCTCGAACGGCCGGACTGGTCGGCATCGAACGCGAGCACCACGCACGACGGCGCCGACGTCTTCATCGATCTGGTCCGGCTGCGCTTCGTCTCGAGCGCGAAGGTCGACGTGCGCCCCGCCGTCATCGAACGCGAGAACGGGCGTTTCACGTTTCAGGGCGCCACCGCGGCGGGTGAAGCCAAATTGGCCGCGCTTCGAGGGCCGCCGCGCAGCGCGCCGACGCGCGGTTGCGGTCCGCCGAGCGATCCGCTCGAGGGCACGATTTCGACACGCGACCGCCTGCTGGAGGCGGTCGCGGCCCTGCCCAGGAGCGCGACATCAAGCTGATCGATCGCCGCTCGGATCCCGATGGCACCATCACCTTCGAAGCGGTCTTCCTCGACGCGTGGAGTCGGAGATCAGCGCCAGGGCCGATCTGCAGGCGACGCTCGACCCCGAGCGGTTCTTCACCGGCAGCGCCACCCCTCCACGAGCACAACCTCCTGCAACGTCCTCCTGCGGCGCAACGTGCAGGAGGACATCGACCTCCTCGCGAGCGGCGGGCCGCAGGTCCAGGAGCTCGCCCTCGATCTCAGCGTCTCCCGCGAACGAGGGACTCACGCACGTCGTGACCTATGGATTCACGGCCCGCACCTTCTTCTCGCGCGACACGAACCAGCGCCTCGGGAACCTGCTGACCGTGCAGCGCCCGGACGCCAGCGCCTTCGAGCCTCGTCGATCGGGAATGGGGCGAGGTCCCGAACGTATTCCTGCAATACGAGTGGCAGGGCGGCTGGCGCAATCGTCTGCGCTGGGAAGCGGGGCTCGACTGGCGGCAGGTCTGATTCGCCCGCAACTGGACGCGCTGCCCGGCGACGGTCGACGGCGGCCTCACCGCGTGGGACAACTCGCTCCGAGTATCGGCTCTCTGTACGATTTCACGCCGCCTGGTAACAACGCCGGCGGCGGGGTCGGCAGCGGATCTGACGCTGGTCGCCACCGGCCTCGTGCGTCAAGCCACCCGGCAACTCTCGGGCGACTTCGATTTTTCGCGGCTGCGCGTCTCGTCGACCTCGAGGCGCTGCTCGGCTGGCGCACCCGCCGCGACCTGCTGTTGCGGCACGATGCGACCGCCCGGCGTCGCCGACACGGCGACGCCGCTCTTTCTTCAGCTGCACCGCCTCGGCGGCTGACCAACGTCCGCGGCATCGAGGAAGGCGAATACGTCGGGCCAGCGCCTGCGCGCGCAGCAGTTCACGGTGGGGCATCGGCCTGCCGGTGTTCTGCCGGCGCTGGCGCAGCTCGGCGGCGGGCCGCTGAGCTCGCCAATGCCCCTACGTGACGACGTTCTACGATCGCGGCGGCGTCACGCGCGACGGCATTGACGGCGATGCCTACGGCTACGGCGTCGGCGTCGAGTTCCGCAACCTGCCCGCCGGCAGACACCGCGCGCATATCTCGATCGGCTGGGCCCGATCTCCCGCAGTCGCTCCTGCATCGTCACGGCGTGATGACGATGGGTGTTCGTTTCAGTCTGTGAGAGGACGTGAAGCATGGATGGCGTTCGCGCGACCGTCAACGGCAAGAAGCTGGTGTTCGCCAGCAGCGGCGACCTGGCTGATACTGACAGGCGCCGCCGAAGCGGTGGAAGGACGCTGGACCGCCGCGTCCACCAGGAAGAAGAACGAGATCACCACACGATCGACGGCGCGAGCCAGCCGCCGCTTCCCGCCGTCTACAAGTTCACCAAGCGGAATCAGCTGCAGGTCAGCGTGGTCGTCGGCGGCGCGGAGACGGCGGCGTTCACGTATCCGGGCCGCATCAGGTCGACAGCGGTCACAACCTCACCTACTTCGTGATCGATTCGGATGGCGACGACACCGGCGCCGCGTTCGTGCTCTACGGCGACATCGACTTCGCGCCGGACACGGTCAATCTGACCGTGTCGTTGACCGGCGGCGGCGAGACCGCCATCACCGGCGCCAGCGGGATTCAGAGCCTGGAGGCGGCGAAGAATCACACCGCCGGCTTCGACGCCGACGATCTGCTGACCTTTCACGCGAAGACCGTCAACGTCTTCGCCGGCGAGCCCGAGCCGGTGACCAAGCCGGCGCTTCTCGATTTCGTCGGGAGCTGGGACGTGCAGGAGGGCACGCTGGTGTTCCTGAGCCAGGTGAAGAGCTCGGCCGGCAGCAAGGAGATCGCGCTCGGGTTTGCCGGCAGGTTCAAGGCCGTCACCGCCGGCTTCGTGTAACTTCGCGGATGCCAACGGGACGAAGGCGGTCCCTCAATCTGCGCGGACGACACGTCTACAAAGGCGGCAAGGGTGAATTCGCGTGGCAGACCGTGATCGGCTTCACCGAGACCTCGTTCGACGCGAAGGTGTCGGTGAAGACCTCGACGGTCAATGCGAGCGGCCAGGGGCTGACGCTCGAAGGCGTGCTCGCGTTGAAGGGCGGCCAGGCGGCCGGGCTCAGCTTCGACCTGAAGCTCGAGGCCCGCTACGAGTTCCAGGCCGGCTTCCTGGTCTTCAAGGCCGACATCACCAACGGCATCCAGCCCAGTTACGACCTGATGCTCGCCGGAGCGTTCAAGTATTCCAACCTGCAGCTGGCGTTCGAGATTAACTATTCGAACGCCGCCAATGCCAGGAAGGTCGTCGTCACCGTCGGCGTGCAGGGCAATCGCGAGAGCATGATCAAGCACCTCGCCCTGATGCTCGACGTCTCGGAGTCGGAAGCCAAGTTGAAGCTCGAGCTGACCCTCGAAGCGAAAATCGTGCTGAAGAACGGCGTCCGCGTCAAGGAACTCGCGGCATGACCGTCACGGCAATGACCTTGGTTCTGGACCCCGCTGCGAGAACCACGCCACGCCGATGGCGACAGCGTCGAACTCGACACGATAGGTTCCCGCGTCGAGCGGCGGCAACTCGACACGGCAGTGAATCCGCTCTCCCGGCGCGACTCCCTGTGGCGCCGCGGTCAGCGGAAACACGTCGTTCGTCATTCGCACGGCCAGGCCGTCCGCGTCCTGCACGTGTACGCCCAGCCCGACGCCGCCGTGCGGCGTATCTGACCGAAGCCAGCGCGCCGCCCCGGCATTCGTCAGCGTGACCTCGATCCCGATGGGGCTGCCGGCACGGCCGCCGACTGGGCCCAGACCATCACCCGTCGCGACCGAAATCTCGGCGGCCAGGCCGTCGCTCGACCGGCTGTCGGGGGCTCGGCGCCGGCCTTGTAAAGCACGAAGCTCCGCACATCGCGCTGATGGACGCGCGTGGCCGTGAGCCACCTCGAGCTCGTCTGCCCTTCCGCCAGGAAATCCTCGAACTCGGCCAGCGAGACGTAGAACGGCGGTCCATTGAACACGGCCAGCTTGATGTCGCTGAAGCCGTGTGCCTGGGCGGTCCGCCACAGCGCGCGTGCACGTCGATATCGTTCTCGACCACACGGTAGGTGCGCATCTCGAACTGCGACATCGGCGACCGGGAATGCCGCGCGCCTGGCTCGGAGAACGCCGCGATGCCGCCAGGCTTCAAGACGCGGGCGAACTCGCGGATCATGTCGGAGGGTTCGGCGCGTGATGGAGCGCGTCGAAGCTGACGATGCGATCGACGCTGCCGTCCGGTAGCGGAATCGACCGGCCGTCGAAGTGCACGAACTCGGGCGCCGGGCGGTCGCCGACGACGGGCAGCCTGCGGTACGCTCGGCGGCAATCTTCAGCGCCGTCGCCGACACGTCGAGGAGCACGACGCGGCAGCCCAGCTGCGTCAGCGCGCGCGGAGCCAGCCGGTGCCGCCGCCAAAGTCGAGCACGACGTCACCAGGCCGCAGCCGCAGCCCGTGCAACACCGTCGACAGATTCACCAGCAGGCGCGGCGTTTCGACGATGGCGCCAAATGGCTTGGCGAGGTGGTCGTCCCAATTGCGGAGCGAGGCGAAGTATTCCTCGGCCGCGCGGTTCAGCACCTCGAGTGATGTCTCGCCGACCAGCGTCTTCACGTCGATCGGCCGGTCGTCTTCACGAGGCCTGACGCGGAGCGCGGTTCCTCGAAGCGGACGGCCTCGTTCGTCGACGCCGGTAATCGATGGCAGCGGGACCTCGGCAAACACGAAGGCGTTCGACAAGTCCTCGTGGTGCTGGAAGACCACGTGCGCCGCCGGCGCGCCAGACTCGTCGATCTTTCTCAACACCGCGTCCATGTCGTAGATGTGCGTGGGAATCAGCGGTTCGCTCCAGCGTTTGCCTCGCGCGAGGTTGATGGCCCCGTTGGCGGGCGGCACGTGCTGGCGCAGCCAGCGGGCGGCCGGACCGCGGGCGCCGCGCTGGTCGCGAACGGGACGTGAAACACCGCGACGCCCCGGTCGCCAGCCGTTCGAGCAGACGTCCGATGACAGCAAGGCCCTCGGCGGGGACAGCCGTTGCAGCACGTGGACGCAGCAGATCAGATCGAACTGACGCTCGGACGCGAACAGCCCGGCGGCGGTCTGAAACTCGATGTGTCCCGCGCCGCGGCGTTCGGCTTCACGTGTCGCGACGCCAAGCATCGCCGGCGATCGATCGACCGCCGTGACCGATCAGGCCGGGTCGCCAGTGCCACCGCCAGCCGCCCCGGCCCGCAGCCGTACTCCAGCGTCGACATCGGCGAGAAATGCGGCGCGATTCGGTGCTCGATGATGTGGAAGATCCAGTCGACGAGGCTCGGCGCCGCTGGCAAAGAACTCGTCTTCCCGATCGGGGGTGAGATTCGCGCGCAGATAGCGATCCGCCGTGAGCACCGCAAAGTACGGCTCGCGCTCGGCGAACGCGTTGAAGGCCTGATCGGGCCGGTCACCCACCAGGAGCTATGCCTGGTGCGAGACCGTGCCGCCCACCACCGTGCGGACGATCGTGGATGTCCTTGATCTTCTCGGCGTCCACCGTGTGCGGGTCGTCGGCGAGCACCACGTAGTCGGCCAGCTTGCCGGCGGTGATCGAGCCCTTGATCGCTTCCTCGCCCGAGGCCCACGCGCCGTTGTAGGTGTTCACGGCGATCGCTTCGCTGACGCTGAGTCGTCTGGTTGGCGCCCCAGACCTTGCCGTCCCAGCCCTTGCGCGTGACCATGCCCTGGATGCCCATCAGCGGCGCGAACGGGCCGGGGCTGAAGTCCGACCCGGCCGCAGGCGTAGACGCCCGCATCGATCGAGCGAGCGGAACGCCATGCAGTTCTTCATCATCTCTTCGCCGTAGTACACGAACTTGTCGGGGTTGTAGTAACGCGTAGGTCGTGAACAGCGCCGGCACGGCGCCGATCGCCTTGATCCGCCGCGATCAAGTCGACGGATTGACCAGCGTGCAGTGCGTGATCTTCGGCCGCGCGTTGGCGCGAGGCACCAGCTTCAGCGCCCGTTCGGCGGCGGTGAGATACATGTCGATCGCCACGTCGCCGTTGGCGTGGCAGTTCACCTGGATGCCGGCGCGGTGCACGCGCTCCACCCACGCGTTCAAGCGTGTCCTGCGTCTCGGTGACGTTGCCCTTGTAGGGCGGCGTCACGCCCGGATACGGCGTGCGACAGCGCCATGGTCCGCTCCGAGAACGAGCCGTCCACGGTGTGCTCGGAGGTCGCGCCGAACTTGATCCACTCGTCGCCGAAGCCGGTCTGGATGCCGGCGCTGATCATCGCGTCGAGCGACGCGGCCGTTGGCCTCGTAGCTGATGCGGTGATGCAGATCGCCGCGGGCGCGCACGTCCTGCATCGCCTGCAGGTTGCCGCCCTCGTGGTGCACGCTGGTGAGGCCGTAGCGCGCGAACTGTTTCGAGATGTGGGCGACGCCGTCGCGCGCGCGCTGTCTCGGTCTCGCGCCGGCGTGTAGGTCGCGCCGCGTGCCGACCTTGTTGAACGGCGCCGAGGCCAGATCGGTCACGCGGCCGTTCAGCTCGCCGTTCGCGTCCTTGTCGTAGGTGCCGCCCATCGGGTTGGCCGTGTCCTTGGTGATGCCGGCCATCGCGAACGCCTTGCTGTTGTAGAAGTAGGTGTGGCCGCCGCGGTGGCGGACGATCACCGGATGCTCGGTCGACACTTCGTCGAGGTCGTGGATGTTGAGCGCCCGCTTGTCGCTCAACTTGGTGTCGTCGAAGAAGAAGCCTTCGACCCACGTGCCCGGCGGCGTCTGCTGCGCGCGCTCGCGCAGCTTGCCGATGATGCTGCGGATGCTGACGAACTCGACCTCGAACGGGATTGCCGACCAGCACTTCGTTCAGCAGCACTTCCCCGCCGGCGTGGTTGTGGCAGTCGATGAAGCCCGGCACCACGGTCATGCCCTTGGCGTCGAAGGTCTGCGTGTTCTTGCCGCGCGAGCCTTCTGATGTCGCCGGTCGAGCCGACGGCGGTGAAGCGCCCGGCGGAAATGGCGAACGCCTCGGCGCGCGGCGCCCGCGCCTCCATCGTGTAGACCACGGCATTGATCACGATGAGATCCGGGATCGGTCCGCCGGACGCGGTCGCCTGCGCCGTGGCCGGCGCGGTCTGGGCGAACGCCAGTTCCGGCGCGGCCGCCAGGGCGGCAAGCGTGGCGCTGGTGGCGTTGATGAACTCTCGACGGCTGTGCGGCATCTTTGGGATCCCTCGTGAGGCAGTCACCGATCGGCTCGGTGGTCCTGGGTTCGCCGCCAATCCTACACCTCGGCGCCGCGAACGTGGGAGACTGAGCCGGCATGGCGCCAGTCATCCCGGACCCGAAGAGGATCAAGGCCTTCCGGAGCGAGGCGGCGTTCGACGCCTGGCTGCGCGCGCACCACGCGCGCGAAACCGAGATCTGGCTGCGGATCTACAAGAAGGGCGCCGGCAAGCCGACCGTCACCAACGCGCAGGCCCTGGACGTCGCGCTCTGCTGGGGCTGGATTGACGGCATCCGCAAAGGGCTTGACGACGAATCCTTTCTCCAGCGCTACACGCCCGCGGCGAGCCAGGAGCATCTGGAGCCAGATCAACCGCGAGCACGTGGCGCGGCTGACCGCGGCCGGGCGCATGACGCCGCCCGGGCAGCGACAGGTCGATGCCGCCAGGGCGGATGGCCGCTGGGACGCCGCCTATGCGCCGATGCGCGCCGCGACGAAGGCCTCGATCCCGGACGATCTCCGCGCCGCGATCGACGCGAATCCGCGGGCGCGCAAGACGTTCCAGACACTGGGACGCCAGAATCTCTTCTCGCTCGCGTTTCGCACGAACAACATGAAGACGCCGGCCGGGCGGGCCAGGAAGATCGCATCGCTGGTGGCGATGCTCGCGCGCGGCGAGACCATCGTCCCTGAACGCGGCCGCCGGAAGACGGCGCCGTGATCCCGCCGCGCGAAGCGCTATCATCCGTCCCATACGGCGCCACGATCGTGCGTTGACCGGGAGCAGACCATGCCGGGATTCGCCTCACGACTCGCGTTCGGGCGTGGCGTCTTCGCCGCCGCCTCCGCCGCCGTCAACACCGCCGACGGTGCGCCGGGCGCGACCGACTGGCCGAGCACCAACTACGATCAGAGCGCCAACCGCTACAGCCCGCTGACCCAGATCACGGCAGAGAATGTCAGCACGCTGCAGCAGGTCTGGAGCGTTCATCTCAAGCCTGCCGGCTTTGCCGGCCCGCATGCGGGAAGACGAGGCCATTCCGATCGTGATCGGCAACACGATGTATCTCGCCTCGCCGTATGGCGCCGTCATCGCGCTGGACGCCACGACCGGCGCGGAGAAGTGGAGATTCCAGCTTCCCGACGGTGTGCTGCCGTCGAAGCGCGGCGTCGCGTATTGGCCGGGCGGAGGCGATCTCCCGCTCCCGCCGTCGATCATCTTCGGGATCGACGACGGGCAGGCTGTACTCGCTCAAGGCGGCGGACGGCACGCTCAACGAGTGGTTCGGCGAGAACGGCGTCGTCAACCTCAAGACGCCCGAGGTCATGCAGACCGGGACGAATGCCGGCCTACTCGCTGCTGTCTTCTCCGACCATCTACAAGAATCTCATCATCACCGGCGCGGGCACCGGCGAAGGACCGGGCGGCTCCACATGCCGGAGCCGGACCCGCGGGCGATACGCGCGCCTGGGACGCCAGGACCGGCAAGCTGGCGTGGACGTTCCATACCGTGCCGCGGCCGGGCGAGTTCGGCTATGACACGTGGGGCGGAGACAGCGCGAGGAACCGCTCCGGCGTCAATGTCTGGGGTTATACGTCGCTCGATGCGGAGCGCGGCATCCTCTATATGCCGCTCGGCGCCCCGAACAACGACCGCGTCGGCATCGACCGTCCCGGCAACAATCTGTTCTCGTCCTCGGTCGTCGCGGTCGATGCGAACACCGGCAAGTATCTCTGGCACTTCCAGCTCGTGCACCATGACATCTGGGACTACGACACGCAGTCGGCGCCGCTGCTCGTCGACCTGCGCCGCGACGGACAGATCGGTGCCCGCCGTCATCATCGTCAACAAGACCGGATTGATGTTCACGCTCAATCGCGTCACCGGCAAGCCGATCTTCGACATCGAGGAGCGCCCGGTGCCGAAGAGCGACGTGCCCGGCGAGCAGGCGTCGCCGACGCAGCCGTTCCCGGTCAAACCCGAGCCGCTGACGCAGAATACGATCTCCCGCAACAATCTCTACAAAGGCGAGCCGCAGCATCAGTCGTATTGCGAACATCTGGTCGACGACAACAACATGAAGCTGGGCGGGCCGTTCATGCCGATCGCCTTCAACCAGCTACAGCATTTCGCCTCCGGGTCCGGCGGGCGGCATCAACTTCTGGGGACCGTCGTACGATCCCGAGCTGCATCTGTTCGTGTCGAACACCAGCAACATCTTCCAGCCGATGCGCCTCATCCAGCGGACGGACGGCAGCTACGCCAATTCCGGGCCGCTCGCCGGCACGCGCCGCTTCGGCGATCCCGACCGGAAACTGCTGTGCGGGCCGACGCCGTGGGGCGAACTGGTCGCGGTCAACATGGATACCGGCAACATCGCCTATCGCAAGACGCTTGGCGTCTCCGACGCGTTGCCGGCCGGCATGCAGGACACCGGCCGCCCCAGTTCCGGCGGCGTCGTGCTGACCGCCAGCGGCCTCACCTTCGTGGGCGGCACGGATGATTTCAGGTTCCGCGCCTTTGCGACCGCGACCGGCGAGAAGCTGTGGGAGATCAAGTTGCCGTCATCGGTTGAAACGACGCCGATCACCTACCTGGGCGCCGATGGCCGGCAATTCGTCACCGTGGTGAGCACCGGCGGCGGGCTCACGGGTCGGCAGGTCACCAACGACGAGATCATCGCCTTCGCCCTGCCGAAGCCATGACGTCGCTCGGGCCTTCGCGCCGCGCTGGTAGACCACCTTGCCGTCGAAGACCGTGGCGTCCACCACGACGTCGGTCGCGGCGGGGTCGGACAGAATGTCGCCCGACAGCACGGCGATGTCGGCGAGCATCCCCGGGCGCAGCGTGCCTTTGCGCGTGTCTTCGAACGCGCATGCGCCGGCCAGGCCGTGTAGCCGTCAACCGCCTCACGGGCGGAGAGCCGCTGGTCCTGCATCCCGGGCGGCGTGAGCCGGTTCGCCCACCAGCCGGATCCCCGGCAGCGGATCGAGCGTCGCGACGCCCCAGATCGCTGCCGAGCGTCAACCGCGCGCCGCCATCGTGGATGGCCTTCCATTGCCAGGCCCGCATCGCCCGGTCGACGCCGAGATTGTCCGGCCAGGCGCCGGCCGGCTTCAGCGAGTTCATGTCGCCGAGCGCGACGTGCATCGGCTGCATCGAGGCGATGATGCCGAGCTTGCCGAAGCGCGGGATATCGGCCGGGTCGATGGTCTCCACGTGCTCGATGCGATTGCGCCGGCCGCGTGACGGCGGCGGATTCGCAGCGATGGCGTGCTCGTAGGCGTCGAGCGTCATCCGCACTCCGCGATCGCGCGATGGCGTGGATCTCGCGATCTGCCCAGCCGCGCCGATCCATCATCGCGACGATCCGGTTGATCTCGTCCGCGCGCATAGTTCGGCGCGCCGGCGGTCGTGGTCCCGGGCATACGGCGCCAGCAGGCGGCGGTCCGGCTCTCGATGACTCCGTCGATCATGATCTTGACGATCCCCGTCTTCAGCGCCGGATCGTCGGGATGCTGTTTCCACGCGGCGTCGAAGCGATCGGCGTCGGCGTCAGGAAAAGCCCGGCGCGATCATCAGCGCGTAGTAGTGGTGCGGACGGTGAGATCATGCCGCTCTTTCGCGCCTCGTCGAACAGCTGGAGCTCCTCGGGCGAGCCGCCGGCGTTCCTGCACGCTGGTCACGCCGAGACGATGCGCGTAATCGGAGGCGGCGCGGATCGCCCGGACTTGGGCGTCGCGCGTCGGCTTCGGGGTGACCTTGCTCATCAGCCGGCTGGCCGATTCTTTGAGAACGCCGGTCGGTTCTCCGGTCCGGGCGTCCTTGACGATGACCCCGTTCGCCGGGTTGGGCGTCGTCCTGGTGATCCCGGCCAGCGCCAGCGCCTTCGAGTTCACCCACACGCTGTGGCCGTCGTAGCAGCTCATGATCGCGGGACGATCGGACACCACCGCGTCGAGCTGCTCGCGGATCGGCAAGCCGCCCGGGAACGGCGTGTAGCCAGCCAGCCGCGGCCGCGCGAACCACGCATCGTCGGGATGAGCGTCCGCGAAGGCACGGATCTTCGCCTGGATCTCCGGAAGCGTCAGCAGGCCGGCCAGGTCCGACCTGCTCGAGGCCGAATCCGCCGCCCAGAAAATGCACATGCGAGTCGTTGAAGCCGGGCAGCACCGAGCCGCCCCGGCGTCGACGACCTGCGTCGTCCGGGCGCGCAGCGGCTCGACGTCCTGATTCGACCCGACGCGGACGATGGTGTTGCCCGCGAACCGCGACGGCGCCGGCTGGCTTCGCGTCGGCCAGCGCCGTATACACCTTCCCATTCAGCACGATCAGATCGGCCGGCGCCTCGGCCGTCACCGGCCGGGAACAGGCGACGGCGCCGAGCGCACCCGCCGCGGCGGCCGTGGCCGCGAATCGCCGCAGCGTGCGGCCGGTCAGATTCCACATGCGCATCTCACTCTCCTCGAGGCATCGGGCTTATGACCCGAGCAGGCGCATGAAGGGCTCGCGCAAGAAGCGCCCGCGTCGTTGACAACATTATATTCCGTGTGATACACCGGCGCGGTCGAACCGTGGTCCCGCCGCGCGCCGTAGTCCGGCAACTGACTCGATGGCGATGCTCGAAATGCGAGATGATGGCGAGTTGCAGGCAAGCCGGTTGGCGCCTTCGGCCGACCAGGGCGGCGTCGTCAACCGCCGGCTGCGCGACCACCGGGTACGATTTATCGGCGAAGGCAGGAGGAGCAGCGTGGATCGTTTGAAGACGGTGATCGGCATGGCCCTCGTCGCGGTCGTCGGGGACCGGCGCGGTGGTCATTCAATCCCAGGAGCGAGGCCGCCCGCAGAGTGGCGCTACTACGGCGCCGACCACGCGTTCACCCGCTATTCCCCGCTGGATCAGGTCGAATCGGAACAACGTCAAGCGGTTGAAGGTCGCGTGGCGGCCGCCGCCGTCAACGCGACGCTCGCCGATGCGTTCCCCGACCTCAAAATCAACCCCTACCTGAAGTCGACGCCGATCGTCGTTGACGGCGTCGTCTCACGCAGAACGCCCACGGCCTGGTCACCGCCTTCGACGGCGCGACCGGCACCGACGGTCTGGGAGCAGGAGCCGCTGAAGGAGGAAGCCGCCGGCGACCCGACGCGCGGCCTCGACTTCTGGCGCAGCGGCGCCGAGCGGCGCATCGTCGCGATCCGCGGCGAGTACCTCTACGCGCTCGATGCCGCGACCGGCAAGCCGGCCGCCGGCTTCGGCACCGCGCGGCCGCGTCGAGCTCCATTTCGGCGAGCCGCAGCCGCTCGCCGGCAAGTTCAACGACACGTCCGGCGCCATCGTCGTCGGCGACGTCGTGGTCGTGGCCGGCTACACCAACTGGCGCCGGCGACGGCGGCGGCAAGAAGGAGACGCGCCCGCGACGATGTGCGCGGCTTCAGCGTTCGCACCGGCAAGCTGCTGTGGACCTTCCACGTCGTCCCGCAGGCAGGGAGAGCCGGGCACCGAGACGCTGGGGCAACGACTCGTGAAGATACGCCGGCGACCTCGGCGTCGTGGAACCCGCTCAGCGCCGACGACGAGCTGGGCTATGTCTATCTGCCGCTGACCGCGCCGACCTCGGCGGCCTACGGCGGCTGGCGCCCCGGCGACAATCTGTATCCGAACAGCCTGGTCGCGCTCGACGCCAAGACCGGCAAGCGCGTCTGGCACTTCCAGATGGTTCACCACGATCTCTGGGAGTACGACAACGTCGGGCCGCCGACGCTCGGCGATCATCACCGTCGAACGGCGCGCCGCATCAAGGCGGTGGTGCAGCCGAGCAAGAACGGGTTCCTCTACGTCCTCGACCGCGACCACCGGCGCGCCGGTGTGGCCGATCGAAGAACGGCCGGTCCCGCAGTCGACGGTGCCCGGGCGAGCACACCTCGCCGACGCAGCCGTTCCCGACCAAGCCGCCGGCGTTCGATCGCCAGGGCTTCACCGACGACGATCTGATCGACTTCACGCCGGAGCTGCGCACGCGAGCGCGCGAGGTCGGCGAGGCAATTCGTGCATCGGCCCGATGTTCACGCCGCCGACTGGTCATCGACGCCGGGCGGGCACCAAAGGCACGCTGATGTCACCGGGTCGTGGGGCGCCGGCAACTGGAACACCGGCGCGTTCGATCCCGAGACCGAGCATCTACTACGCCGTCTCGCACACGCTGCGCGGCGCCGATCGGCGTCAGCCCGACCGACGGCATCGCCGACATGACGATGGACTATCAGTGGACGACTGCACAGACTCGCCAGGGCGCCGCCGCCGCCCGGCCAGGTCCGGGACCTGGCCGCAGTGGAGGGCTGCCGATCATCGAAGCCGCCGTACGGCCGGATCACCGCGCTTCAACCTCAACACCGGCGAACAGGTGTGGATGGCGGCCAACGGCGACGGTCCGCGAAACCATCCGCTGTTGAAGGACCTGCACCTGCCGCCGCTCGGCATCCCGAACCGTGCGGCGCCGCTGCTGACCAGGACGCTGCTGTTCCTCGGCGAAGGCAGCGACGCGATCGATCGGCACGCCTGCAGGTCGACTGGGGCTGGGGCAAGAAGTTCCGCGCCTACGACAAGGCGACCGGCGCGCGTGCTCTGGGAAACCGAGCTGCCCGCCAGGCACCACCGGCGGGCCGATGACCTATCTGGCCAAAGGCCGGCAGTTCATCGTCGTGCGCGATCGGCGGCAAGGATCATCCGGCCGAGCTGGTCGCCCTCGCGCTGGCGCGACGACGAAGACCGTCGGCGGCGCCAGCACGATAGCGGACACGCGCTCCGCCATTTTCGCGGCGACTCCATGTCTGACACGAAGCGACCGCGCGCTCGGCATGCAGCCGCCGCATCACCCGGCGCGATTTTCTCAACGGCGTCGGCGTCACGCTCACCGGATCGATCGCGTGCGCTGGTTCGCCAGCGCGGCAGCGTCGAGCAGGCGAGCGCCTTCGCGCCCGAACGAGTCGCCCGACTACTACCCGCCGGCGCGCACCAGGCCTGCGCGGCACGCATGACGGCGCCTGGGAAGTCGCCGCACGCGCTGCGCGGACGGGAAGACTGGGACGATGCCCGCGACACCGAGGCGAGGCTCTACGACCTGGTCGTCGTCGGCGGCGGCATCAGCGGGCTGGCCGCGGCGTAAGCTCTATCGGAAGGCCCATAGGCGCGGACGCGCGCATCCTCGTGCTCGACAACCACGACGACTTCGGCGGGCCGCGAAGCGCAACGAGTTCAAGTCGGGCGGCCGGCGTCATCGTCGGGCTACGGCGGCACGCAGGCCATCGAAGGGCGGCTCACGCTGGGTCCGTCGGCGCAAGGCTTGCGCGACGAGCTGGGCATCGATACGGAAAATTCTTCACCGCCTTCGATGCACGAGGCGCTACTCGTCGCTCGCGCTCGGCCAGGGCGTGTTCTTCGACAAAGGAGACCTGGTCCGTCGATCGACTCGTCAAGGGCGGGCAAGGCAACGCGGCGGAAGGACCGGACCGCCGCCCGACGGCTGGTGGCGGCAGTTTGCCGCGGACGCGCCGTTCTCGGCATGCGGCCCGGACGCGACTTCGTTCGCGTCCACGAGGAGCGAGACCGATTACCTGCCGGGGCTGTCGGTCGCAGGAGAAGCGGCGCGCGGCTGAGGAAACTGAGCTACCGCGATTTCCTGCGCGACTACGCCAAGGTCGACGCGCAGGTGCATCCAGATACTTCCAGCAGCGGACCCACAGCGGGTGGGGCGTCGGCATCGACGCCATCCCGGCGATCAGCGCGACGTGCCTCGCGGGATTTCGGGGCATGGGCCTCCCGCCGCCCGCGGGAACCACGCGATCCGACCACATCTTCCATTTCCCCGACGGCAACGCCTCGATCGCGCGTCTGCTCGTCCGGGCGATGATCCCGCGCGGTCGCGCCGGGGATCGACCGATGGAGGATATCGTCACCGCCCATTTCAACTACGCCCGGCTCGACGAGCGCCGGCAGCGCCGTGCGGCTGCGATTGAACAGCACGGCGGTGAGGGCGCGGCACCTGGGAGCGACCCGGCGAGCGGCGACAGGACGTGGAGGTCACCCACGTGCGCGGCGGCACGGCGCATCGTGTCCGCGGCCAGCGCGTGCGTGCTCGCCTGCTACAACGCCATCATCCCTCAGGCTGGCGCCGGAGCTGCCGGCCAGCCAGAAGCCGGCCTGCTCTACGGCGTCAAGACGCCGCTGGTCTACACCAACGTGCTGATTCGCAACCTGGCGGGCGTTCGTGACGCTCGGCGTGAGCCACGTCTACAACGCCCGTCGGCCTACCACTCGCACGTGTTCCTCGATTTCCCGATCACCCTGGGCCGCTATCGCCGCTCGCAGTCGCCGGATCGAGCCGATCGTCCTGCACACCTCGTGCGCGTGCCGTGCAAGCCGGGCCTGCCGCGGCGCGATCAGCATCGGGCCGGCCGCGGCGAGCTGCTGCAGACGACCTTCGAAGCGTTCGAGCGCCGGACCGGGGACCAGCTGGGACCGGATCCTCGGAGGCGGCGGCTTCAGCCCGGCCAGGGACATCCAGGCGATCACCGTCAACCGGTGGCCGCACTGGCTATGCCGACTTCGGCGACCCGCTGACCGATCCGGACTGGGCGACCGACGACGAGAAGCCGTGGGTGGTTGGCTCGTCAGCGCTTCCGGAGGCAGGATCGCCGGTCCGCTGAGCTCCGATGCCGGGCTACGGAGGCCGAAGACGAACCGCCAGGCATCGACCGGGCACGCCGCGCGCGGTGCAAGAAGAAGTGATTGAGCGACCGTTGAAGATTCAGTACGTGGGGTCCGGCTTCAGCCGGACCGTATTGAACGCGCAGTACCGGCCGGCCGTCGGCGAGCGCGGCCCCGCCTGCGCGTCGAAGATCACCCAGAATTTCCGGACCGTGTCGCTGCTCCACTTGTAGCGGATGCCCCTGGGCACCAGCGCGCGCCTCGCCGGCCTGTGAAGCGCTCGACCTGCCCGTCCGGCGTCGAGAGCGTCACCGTCCCGCTCAGAAACAGCATCAGCTCCGCGTAGCTGGTCTCGTGAAAGTCCGCGGAGGTGTTCGGTTTCGTCTCCCGAGGTGCCGACTCGACGACCGTCGGCGCCGGTGAAATGCTCGTGCTCCTTCGTGCGCCCGTTCTTGTCAGCGGTGAGCCTTGCCGGCAGGCCCTCGGCGCTCAGCTTGAAGAACATCGGGGTGCCGGACGGCGGCGCGCGCTCGGCTGCGGCGATCGAAGATGACCCGAGTATTCCTTCATGTCGTTCGACTTCTTCACGCGAACTCGGTGCCGCGGGAATCACGACCGAATCGCCGGCGCGAACGTGGTCTCGGCGCCGGTCTTGTCCTCAGGCACCCTGCGAGCCTCGAGGATGTGGATGAACTCGGTGTTGGTCGCCTTTCTCAGCTTCCCGCCAGGCTCGTTCGAGGCCCAGACGCCGGCCGCCATGCGCGGATCAGTTTCGACTTGTAGTAGTAGAAGGTCTTCGTCGTGCCCTTGCCCTGTTCCCAGGGGCCAGCCCCATTCGGGCTGAGCCCGACGATCTTCGGCTGGTCCTGCGCCGTGGCGGCCGCGGCAACCATTACGGCCGCCAGCACCGCAAGCATCTGTCGTGTCACGTCCACCTCCGCGAGTCGTTTTACTGGCCACCACTGCGCGCCGGATATGCCGTCCGACGCTGTCGAATCATACCCCGGCCGATGAACAGCATCTTGGTCACGCTGCGGAATATCATGTGGGCCCGATGAGCAAGCCACGACAGCGCCGGCTTCTGCCGCCGCGACCGGCAGGACGCGCGCCGCGGCGCTGGCGGTGGTGCTGCTCGCGATCGCGGCCAGCGCGTGGATTGAGTTCTGGTCGCTGTGGACCCGGCAGCGCGCACGACGCCGACCGGATGCGCGCGGTCGGCCGCCTGCCGCGGCGCGTCGACGCCCTCGGATCTGAACCTGCTGCTCATCACGCTCGACGACGCGCGCGCGGACCGGCTCGGCGCCTACGGCTGGACGCCGAGCGTCACGCCGAACCTGGATCGCATCGGCGGCGAAGGCGTCGTCTTCGAGCACGCCGCCTCCCCGGCTCCGCTGACGCTGCCGGCGCACTCGTCGCTGTTCACCGGCGAAATGCTCCGCCGAGCATGGCGTCCGCGACAACGGCGGCTTCTTTCTCGACGAGCGCGAAACGACGCTGGCCGAGCGGCTGAAGGCCAGCCGGCATGACGACCGGCGGCTTCGTCGGCGCCTACGTGCTGGATCGCAAGTGGGGGATCGCGCAGGGGTTCGACCGCTACTTCGACAATTTCGATCTCTCGAAGTTCGACACGCCGTCGCTCGGCGAGGTCGAACGGCCGGGCAACGAGGTGGCGGATCGGGCGCTGCGAGTGGCTGGCAGACGGTGAAGCCGTCGCGCTTCTTCGGCTGGCTGCACTTCTACGACGCCCACTCGCCGTAGCGCCGCCGGAGCCGCTACCGCAGCCGCTTTCGGCCGATCAGCCGTACCTCGGCGAGATCGCGCTTCGTCGATGCGCAGATCGGCCGGATCCGCGCCTTCCTCGAGCAGGAGGGCCTGCTCGACCGGACGATCGTCGTCATCGTCGGCGATCACGGGAGAGCCTCGGCGATCACGGCGAAAGCACGCACGGCTTCTTCGTCTACCAGTCGGTGGTGCGCGTGCCGCTGATGATGCTGGCGCCGTACGACGCGCTGCGCGGCCGCCGCGTGCCGGACGTCGTGCGCACGCGTGGACGTCATGCCGACCGTCCTGGATCTGCTGGGGCTGCCGCCCGCCGACAGGCGTCGAGGGACGAAGCGTGGTGCCGCCTGATGACCGGCGCGGTGCGCGAGATGGGGCTCGCCGCCTACGCGGAGGCGGTCTATCCGCGCTACCACTACGGCTGGAGCGACCTCGCGGAGCCTGACCGCGGCGCGCTTCAAGTTCATCGAGGCGCCGCGGCCTGAGGCATACGACCTCGCGCAGGATCCCGGCGAGACGCGCAATCCTCTACGACCGAGCGGCGGCCGCTCGCCGACCGCATGGCGGCGATCTCTGCGGACCGCCGACTCGAACGGCGGCCGCGGTCACGCCGGCCGCCGGACGTCGACCCCGACACGCGCGCCGCCTCGCCGCGCTGCGGCTACGTCGGCACGTTCGTCGCGACGCCGGCGGCCGAGCGGTCGCAGCTCGCCGATCCCAAGGACAAGATCGACCTGTTCAACCTGGTGATCAACGCGCGCGAGCAGATCCACGACGAACACGATCCCGATCGGGGACTGCAGGCGCTCGCGCCAGGTGGTCGCCAGGATCCGCAGGTGGTCGGACGCCTGGCTCATGATGGGGAACGAGTACTCCGCGCCGCCGCGAGTTCTCCCGCGCGCTCGACGCCTTTCAGCGCGCGCTGGCGTTGAAGCCGGACTACGACCTCGCCGTCTTCAACATGGCCAACGTCTACCGGACGATCGGCAAGGACGACGAGGCGCTGGTCGGCTACCGGCGGCTGCTGGAGCTCGACCTCACGCAACGCCCAGGCCCGCCAGGCGGTCGCGCAGCTGCTCGTCGACCACGGCCGGCTCGCGGAAGCGGAGGAGGCGCTGAACCGCGCGCCTCGCCGATCCAGCCGGCGATGGCGGCGGCGCGCAACACGCTCGGCGCACTCCGGCTCAAGCAGGGTGATGTCGCCGCCGGCGAACGCGAGATCCGGGCCGCCCTCGCGCAGAACGGCAACCTGCGGCTGGCGCACTTTCAACCTCGCCCTGGCGGCCGAGCAGCGCGGCGATCTGAACGGCGCGATCGCCGAGCTACAAGAAGGAGATCGAGCTGTTCGCCGGCAGCTACATGGCGCAGTTCAATCTCGGGAAGGTCTACGAGCGGCTCGGGAACGCCGGCGAACAGGCGGCGGCGTTTCGCGCCGCGATCGAGAGCAATCCCGACTTCGCCAGAAGGTCACCTGTTCCTGGCGAAGCTCCAGCTCGACCTCGGCAGCGCGCGGACGCCATCCGGCTGGCGCGCCGCGGCATCGAGCTCAACCCCGGCGCCGAGTTCGCTCCGCTGGGGCACTTCGTCATCGCCGACGCCTACGCCGCCGACGGGCGGGCCGACGAGGCTGCGCGCGAGAGCGGCTGAAGGACCGCCGGCTGGCGGCGCGAGTCCGAAGCTAGTAGCGAGCGGAATCGAGGCTACTTGGCGCGGACGATCGTGATGGTGTCGAGATCGGCGGGCGTCGAGAAGCCGGCCGTGCCGAGGCGAAAGCCGTTGGCGCGCACGAGGTAGGCGACCAGGTCGAGCAGCTCCTGCTCCTGCAGCGTGCCCGGGCGCGTCGGCCGGCATCGTCTCCTGAATGCGGGTGGACAGCACGCGCAGCCGTCTTGTTCTCCCACGTCGCCAGGAAGTCGTCGCCCTTCAGGCCGGGCCCCATGCTGCCGCCCTCGTGGCAGCTCGCGCACTGCGCGTCATAGACCTTCTTGCCGGCGCGCGGCCTGCGCGTCGGTAGACGCCGTCGCGCACCGTGCGCTCGCCCGCGTCCTGTGCGACGGCCGAGCCGGCGGCGAGGTGACGAGGGCGACGAAGACGCGGCGCCGATCGACTGAAATCTCGATCCGCATAATCATGTTTCGCGCTAACACCGACAAGATTGTCAGACTGTCAAACCATGCCTGCATTTCGTACCTTTCGCGTTGACCAGTGCATTCGTCGTGTTGAATGGCGCCAGTTCACTCCGTCTCCCGTTCTCGGAGGTGTTCGCATGATCACGCTCGCAGCGACGGTCTCTCGTCGGTCAGCTTGTCATCCACCTGGCGATGTTACACGCTGATGACTCGCGGCGCTTTCGGCCGCCACCGTCAGCGCCCAGACCTCGACCGGTGGTCTCGCGCGGGTTCGTCAGGACGACACCGGCGGCATCCTCGCCGGCGTGACCGTTGAAGCGACGAGCCCGTCGAGGATTGGCGGCGCCGCCGTGGAGGTCACCGACGGCCAGGGCCTCTACCGCTTCGAGAACCTGCCGATCGGCGAGCATCGATCACCTTCACGCTGCAGGGATTCGGCGCCGTCCGGCGCGACGGCGATGCGCGTCGAGGTCGGCCGCACCATCCAGCTCGACATCGCAGCTGCAGGTCGGCAACGTCGAGCAGTCGATCATCGGTCACCGGCGAGTCGCCGGTCGTCGACGCCGTGCACTCCGGGCATCAGCAGCAACTTCAACCAGGAGATGCTGCAGAACATCCCGTCGTCGCGCCAGTCCTACTTCGACATCGTCACCTACACCCCGGCGGTGCGCATCAACGCAGGTGCCGAACGACTCGCGCTTCATCATCTTCGGCTCGAGCAGCGACCAGAACCAGTTCCAGTACGACGGCGTCGACATCTCGGCGGTGTCGAACGGCGGCGTCTGGGATTTCCCGAGCCCGGACATCATGCAGGAAGTGCAGGTCAACGCCGTCGGCGCGTCGGCCGAGTTCCACGACTTCCAGGGCGGCGTCGTCAACATCGTCACCAAGAGCGGCAGCAACACGCTACCGCGGCGCCGGCAGCTTCTACATCATCCCGCCCGGCCTGGTCGGCAACAACACGCCGAACGAGCAGTTCCCCTACAAGGTGCACTACAACCAGCAGGGCACCTTCGAGCTGGGCGGGCCGATCGTGAAGGATCGCGCGTGGTTCTACGGCATCCTGCCGGCCGCAGCGCGGCCTGCACCACGGGCGTCGGCGTCGATCCGAACCTGGACAAGCAGGGCGGCGTGCAGCTACAAGCCGTTCGCCAAGGGCACGGTCCGGTTCGGCCCGCACGACCAGTTGAACGTCGGCTTCAACAACAACATGTTCTGCTGCGGCGCGACCGCCAGCCGCACCGCGCCGCTCGATCACGCAGACGGTCGAGCACGGGCACAACCCGGTGCTGACCAGCCAGTACACGCACACGTTCGGGTCGGCGACGCTGTTCGAGGCGCGCGCCGGCGGCATCTACATCCGCGACAACTTCACGCCGGTCTCCGACGACTTCACCACGCCCGGCCGCACCGATCAGGCCACCGGCTTCTCGAGCGTCAACGCCCTGACCGGCAGCAAGCAGTTCCACAACCGCACCACCGTCGATGCCTCGGTGACGCACAGCGCCAGCGACTTCCTGAAGGGCTCGCACGACTTCAAGTTCGGCGTGCAGACCGGCGTATGCGACCCAGCGCACCGTCAGCATCCGCTTCAGCAACGTCTCGTATACCGATCTCAACGCCGCACCCTACCTGGCCACCTTCCAGGATCCGCTGGCGTCGGGCGGCCGCATCCGCAGCGGCGGCGGCTACGTCCAGGACAACTGGTCGTTCAACGATCGGATCACGCTCAACCTCGGCGTGCGCTACGACCGGATCATGGGCGACATCCCCGAGCTGTCGGCCGGCGCGACGCTCGACGGCATCTCCGGCGACGCCTCGTTCGACGTGCCCGAACACCATCACCTATCCGGCGGTCGAGGATCTGATCTCGTTCAACACCTGGTCGCCGCGCTTCGGCATCACCCTGCGCGCCGACAAGTCGGGCAAGACGGTGGTGAAGGCGAACTACGGCCGCTTCTTCGGCAAGCTCGCCACCAGCATGTTCAACAGCATGTCGCCGGGCGCGACGCCGACGACGACGCTGCGCTACAACACGGCGACGCGGGCACTACGACATCCCGTTCAGCGTCGTCGACAACCGCATCAACTTCAGCGTCAACCCGGATCTGCAGAACCAGCATACCGACCAGCTGTTCGTCGGCCTCGAGCGCGAGCTGGTCGCCAACATGGGCGTGAACGTGTCGTTCGTCTGGAAGGAAGAGAGCGACTTCATCCGCTTGCAGGACGTGCGCGGCACGCTACGCGCAGCGGGCGATCGTCGACACCTTCGAGGGTGCGAGACGTTCACCTGGATGTCTTCAACCTGACCAGCTCGCAGGCGTCGCGTCTGTTCCAGGTGGTCAACCGCGACGACTTCGATCAGTCGTTCAAGTCGGCGGTGATCGAGCTGAACAAGCGCTTCTCCAACTCGTGGCAGTCGCAGGCTCCTACACGTGGCAGGACTCGCAGGCCTTCGGCGGCGGCTCGGTCACCGGCAGCACGCAGCAGGACTTCTCGAGCCTGAGCTCGACCGCCGGGTTCGGCCGCGACCCGAACGATCTCGATCAACGCCTTCGGACCGACGGCGACCAACTCGACGCACGCCGTGAAGCTGTCGACCACCTACCGCGCGCCGATGGACTTCAACCTCGGCATGCGCTACTCCTACGAGTCGGGACGCCCATACGGCCGGCTGATCATCGTCCGCGGCCTCGGCCAGGGCAACGTCACCATGCTGGCGGAAGCGACGCGGCGCCTATGCGCTGCCGGCGGTCAACGACTTCCAGGTCCGCGTCGACAAGGACTTCAAGATCACCGGCAGCCAGCGGCTCCGGCTCTCGGTCGACGTCTTCAACATCTTCAACTCGGACACGACGCTGACGCTGCGCAACAACAGCTCGCAGGTGACGCCGACGACGCCGTGGGCGCAGACGCTGATCGATCGTCCGGCCGCGGACCGTGCAGTTCGGCGTCCGCTATCAGTTCTGATGGCAAGCGATGCGCAGCCCGAGGAACTGCCAGCGCCGTCACAGGCCTGAAAGCCTGCGCTACGAGGAGAATCGCCGTGCCACGTGACGCTCGTCCTGGTCCTGCTGCGCGGCTGCCGTCGTGTTCGGCAGCTTCGTCGCCGTACCGACTCGCAGTCGCGCGCAGCGGCGAGTGGCGCTACTTCGGCGGCGACAAGGCGTTCACCGCGGTATTCGCCGCTCGATCAGATCAACCGCGACAACGTCAAGAACCTGCAGGTCGTCTGGCGCCGCCCGGCGGTTGACGACAAGCTGAAACAGGCGTTTCCGGACCTGACGCGTCGAGCAGCTACCTGCGATCGACGCCGATCATGATCGACGGCATGCTCTACACCCAGGACGCGCACGGCTTCGTCAGCGCGTTCGATCCCGGCACCGGCGTCACGATCTGGCAGCAGGAGCCGTTCGCGCGCACGACGGAGGAGGCCACGGGCCAGAGCACCCGCGGCGTCGACTACTGGCGCGGCGGCGGCGATCAGCGGATCATCGTGGTCCGCGGCGAGTATCTCTACGCCCTGAACGCCAAGACCGGAAAGCTCTACCCGGACTTCGGCGACAAGGGGCGCGCCAGCCTGCACTTCGACGAGAACCAGCCGCTGGCGCGGCCGCTTCAGCGACACCACCGGCCCGATCGTCGTCGGCAACGTCGTCGTCGTCACCGGCAACACGGCCGGCGCCGGCGACGGCGGCGCGAAGAAGGAAGCGGCGCGCGAGGACGTCCGCGGCTTCGACGTCAAGACCGGCAAGCTGCTGTGGACGTTCCACGTCGTGCCGCAGCAGGGCGAGTTCGGCAACGACACGTGGGGCAACGAGTCGTGGAAGATCGCCGGCGATCTCGGCGCGTGGAATCCGATGACGGCCGACGAGCAGCTCGGCTACGTCTACATTCCGCTGACCGCGCCGACCGCGTCGTCGTATGGCGGCTGGCGCCCCGGCGCCAACCTCTACTCCGACAGCGCTCGTCGCGCTCGACGCGAAGACCGGCAAGCGCGTGTGGCACTACCAGATGATCCATCACGATCTCTGGGAGTACGACAACGTCGGGCCGGCGACGCTCGGCGACATCACCGTCAACGGCAAGCGCATCAAGGCGGTGATGCAGCCGAACAAGAACGGCTACCTCTACGTGCTCGATCGCACGAACGGCGAACCGGTCTGGCCGATCGACGAGCGGCCGGTTGCGGACGTCGAGCGTCCCGGCGAGCAGGCGTCGGCGACGCAGCCGATTCCGACCAAGCCGCCGCCATTCGATCGCCAGGGCGTCGCCGAAGACGACCTGATCGATTTCACGCCGGAGCTCAGCGCCGCGGCGCTCGAGTTCGTCAAGCCGCTACGTGCTCGGGCCGCTCTACACGCCGCCGTCGCTGGTCGTCGAAGGCGGCACGCGCGGCACGCTCACCATTCCAGGCGCGTGGGGCGCCGGCAACTGGCACACCGGCGCATTCGATCCCGAGACCGGGATGTACTACGCGGTCTCGCTGACGCTGCCCGGCATCCGCGGCGTAGCGAGCACCGAAGGGCAACGCCGAAGCGACGATGGATTACGCGGGCGGCGGCGGTGGCGGCGGCGGCGGCGCGGCGCAGCCGGCAGACGCCGGCCGGCACGGTCGCCGGGCTCGGACCGCAGGTGCAGGGGCTGCCGATCGTCAAGGGCCGCTACGGCCGGATCACGGCCTACAACCTGCGCACCGGCGAGCTCGCGTGGATGGCGGCGAACGGCGACGGCCCGCGCAATCATCCGCTGCTGAAGGATCTCAACCTGCCGCCGCTCGGCGTCCCGAACCGGCCGGCGCCGCTGCTCACCAAGACGCTGCTGTTCCTCGGCGAAGGCAGCGACGCGGTGATCGGCACGCCGCAGGTCGACTGGGCGTGGGGCAAGAAGTTCCGCGCCTACGACAAGGCGACCGGCAAGGTGATGGCCGAAATCGAGCTGCCGTCGGGGACCACCGGCGCCGATGACCTACATGCACAAGGGCAAGCAGTACATCATCGTCCCGGTCGGCGCGAAGGATCATCCGGCCGAGTTCGTCGCGCTGGGCATCACGGAGGGCAAACCAGCAACGGCCGGCAAATGTAACTACCGTCGGACGATGTCACGGGATGTCTCGGCGCAGCGACCGCCGGGATTGTATGATCAAGCGGCATGCCACCCAGGCGGCGCGCCTCGGCGCCGAGGGATTCCCCGGGCCGCCGCGCGTTGGCCTCCTCACCGTCGGCGAAACCGCCCGCATCCTTGGCGTGAGCCCGTCGACGCTTCGCCTGTGGGAGAACGTCGGACTCGTCTCGCGCCGGCCCGGAGTAACGGCGCGCTACCGGCTCTACAGCCCGGAGTTGCTCGAAGTCCTCAAGCGGATCAAATACCTCCGCGATGTGCGGCTGTTGAACCTGCCTGGCATTCGCCGGGCGCTCGGGAAGGCCGCGAAGGCGAAGAGCGCGAGCGGGCGAAGCCGACCGATCTCGGCCGCAAGCTGCGGCGCCTGCGGATGCGCTGCAACCTGGGCGTCGTCGAAGCCGCGAAGCGCGCCAAGGTCTCGGCCGGGTTCCTCAGCGCCATCGAGCTCTCGAAGGCCAACCCGTCGGTCAGCACGCTGCAGCGGCTCGGCGCGCCGCCTACGGCACCACGGTCCTCGACTTCTACAATCTGCCGAAGCAGTCGAGCCGTCTCGTCCGCCCCAAGGAGCGGCGCGCGATTCAGACGCAATCGGGCGTGCGCATCGAGCTCCTGTCGATCGGCGCGCGCCAGCTCGAAAGCCACATCTTCCGCGTCAAGCCGGGCGCCGGGCAGCGACGGGTCGTAGCTCGCACCAGGGCGAAGAGTTCATCTACATGATGGCCGGCACCCTCGAGATCTGGCTCGACGAGCTCGAGTGCCACACCCTGAGCGAGGGGACAGCTTCTGGTTCGAGAGCACCGTCGGCCACCGCTGGGTACAACCCCTCCAGCGTCGACACGGTGATGATTTGGATCAACACGCCGCCGACGTTCTAAGAGCACGTTGCGCAATCTACGGCGCGCGGTAGACCAACCTTGCCGTCAACGATCGTCGTCTTCACCGCCACGTCGCCGCGCACCGCCGGCGCCTTCGCAAAACCATCGTCGGTGGCGAGGACGACGATGTCGGCGAGCATGCCGGGGGCGAGCGTGCCCTTGATCTTCTCGTCGAACGACGCGTAGGCCGCGTCGCTCGTGTAGTCGTCGATCGGCGCTGGCCAGCGAGATCCGCTGATCGGTGCCGCCCGGCCGCGGCGGCGCGGTTGACGATGCCGACGATCCGGCCGATCGCATCGAGCGTCGCCACCGGCCAGTCGCTGACCGAAGACGACGCGCCCGCCGCTCTCCGAGATGCTCTTCCACATCCCGCCGCGCGCGGCGCGCTCCGGGCCGATGTTGCCCGCCCAGGCGCCGACCGGCAGCCGCCGGCGCCGGCCGGCCGGCGCCGGCGGGTTCTGCGGCACGAAGAAGCCGCCGACCGGATGCATCGACGCGATGACGCCGAGCTTCCCGAACCGCGGCACGTCGGCGAGATCGATGGTCTCGATGTGCTCGACGCGGTGACGGCGGCCGCGCGCCGGCGCCGGGTTGACCGTCGCGGCGCGCTCGAAGCCGTCGAGCACCATGCGGACCGGCGCCGTCGCCGAGGCCGTGCACCATGATCTGCCAGCCGCGGCGATCGAGCATCTGCGACGATGCGGTCGAAGTCCTCGCGGCCGTGTAGTTCGGCGTGCCGGTGGTCGGCGCGTTCGCGTACGGCGCGAGCATGAACGCGGTGTTGGTCTCGATGACGCCGTCCATGAACATCTTGATGATGCCGGTCTTGAGCAGCGGCGTGTCGGGATGCGCCTTCCACACGGCGTCGAACCGATCGGCGTCCTTCTCGCTGAACCCCGGCGTGACGAGCAGCGAGTAGTAGACGCGCGCCGGCAGCTCGCCGGCGCGGCGCGCTCCGTCGTAGACCTCGAGATCCTCGGGATTGCCGGCGGCGTCGGTGACGCTGGTGACGCCGAACTTCAGCGCTTCGTCGATCGCCGCTTCGAGGCGCGGCGCTGCTCGTCGCGCGTCGGCTTCGGAATCAGCTTCGTCACCAGCGTCGATGCCGGCGACTCCTTGAGCAGGCCGGTCGGCTCGCCGGTCTTCGGATCGCGGACGATCGTGCCGTTCGGCAGGGTCGGGCGTGCTCTTCGTGATGCCGGCGAGCGGCCAGCGCCTTCGAGTTCACCCAGATGCTGTGGCCGTCGTAGCAGCGCATCACCGCCGGCCGATCCGGCGACGGCGGCGTCGAGCTGCTCGCGCGTCGGCTGGCTGCCGGGAAACGGCTCGTAGTGCCAGCCGCGCCCTCGAATCCAGGTGCGGTCGGCGTGCGCCGACGGCATAGGCGCGGATCCGCTGCTGCACGTCGGCGAGCGTCTGCAGCGCCGCCGAGCTCGACGTTGTCCAGCGCCAGCGCCGCCGCTCAGCATGTGCGTGTGGACGTCGTTGAAGCCGCGGCAGCACCGCCGCGCCGGCGCGCGTCGACGACTCGGTCTTCGGACCGCGCAGCCGCTCGACCTCCTGCGGTGGTGCCGACGGCCGCAATCGTGTTGCCGCGAACCGCCACCGCCTGCGCGAAAGGTGCCGCGTCCATCCGCGGTGTAGACCTTGCCGTTGACGACCAGCAGATCGGCCGGGCGGTCGCCGCCGGGACGGCTGCCGCGAGCGCGACGGCCGATCGATCGCGGCCAGGATGGTCGAGAGCATCATCGTCATGCGAGCCCCATCAGTCCAAAGTGTACCATCCGCATCGATTGCGTGCTCTGCGACTCTGCGTTCAAGGCCGTCGCCTGACCGTCGCGCTCAGGCGGACCGCGACTGCCCCGGGAATCAACTCGTTGACCGCCCGGTAGGCCTGGTCGATGGCCGACGTCGCTGTACGCCGTGGCGCCGGCGTCCGAGTTCGCGATCGCGATCCGCCCGAACCGCGTCCGGCCGATCTCGTGGGGCGCCTGGCCCGGCGCCCATCCGGGATCATAGAGCGGGTTGTACTCGTAGCCGTACCCGTGCGGCCAGCGGTTGACGATGATCGCGTCGATGTCGCGCGGCCGGGTCGAAGCCGCCGCCGCCGAGGATCCGCGCGAGCTGATCGCGGATGTTGCGTTCGAAGGTCGAGAACGGCGTCGTGCAGCAACTCCATCGCGGCCGGCGCGTTGCTGCTCGCGGCCGACGCCAGCCCCGGCTGGTTCGGCGTCCGCGTCATGTGCACGAGAATCGGTTCGTCGGGCGCGCCGGACGTCGAGCCTTGTAGTCGCCCATCGCCGGTCCGCCAATGCTCAGGCGCGATGCCGCCGTGCCACATGCCGGGCGAGTGCGATGTTCGACCGCCGAGCCTCCGAACGCCTTCCAGTTGCGCAGCGCCGACGCTGGTGTAGACGAGCGGGACCTTGACGCAGGTAGTGCATCGCCTCGCTCTGCTTCGCCGGCAGGTCCGGGCACAGAAACGGAATCATCATGTTCCAGCACGCCATCACCACACCCTTGGCGCGGACCGTGAACGTCTGCTTCGCCGCGCGCGTAGGTGACGTCGACCTCTTTCGCCGTTGCCGCGTCGCCGGCAGTGGCGAACGCGCACGACGGTGCTGTTCAGGCGGATCTTCACCGCCGATTCAGCGCGATCGAGCTGGCTGTAGTCCGCCACCGCGGTGACGATGTCTTCGCCGCTGTGTCCCGGCATCGCCTGCGGAATGAGCGAACGCACCAGCAGCCGCGCGATCGACGCGTTGCCGTCCGGATAAGTGGAACCGGTGCTGAACCGCCGGCCGGCATACCCCGCCGCCGTGTAGCTCATACGCCGATCGGCGCCGGATCGGTCCCAGTCCCAGGCCGGCGAACCCCGGATAGCCCATGCCCCAGCAGTCGAGCGCCGGCTCCGCGTCGATGCCGACGCCGCCACTCGCCTCTCGGTGCGCCGTCTGATAGATCCTGAGCGACGTCGGGATGCACCTTCGCGACCGTGAGCAGGTAATCCGCGATAGCTCATTTTCGCGAGCTGCGATTTCTTGTCCGCGGAGCGACACGCCCGGGCAGGTAGTCGATCTTCTCGTCGAGCTGGGACGCGCGCCCAGTCGCGCTGCGCCTGCCGTCGAGAGCGGCGTCTTCGCCAGGAACGCGTCGCCGTCGGCGTCGGTCGCGCCCGCCTGCCGCGTCCGCCGCCAGGACTGCCGACGACCAGCTTGTCGGTGCCGAACGTCTCCTTGTCGAAGAAATACGCTGCGCAGGCCGCTCGCCTGCAGCCCCGAGCGCGGCGCCCTCGCGGCTGAACCTGCCGCCAGCGCGGCGCGCATCGACGCCGAGCGATTTCAGGAGCCCGTCGGCGGTGGCGCTGTACGGCGTCGGGACTGTCGATGCCCGGCGGTGCCGCCGTTGCGATCAGCAGCGTGCCGGCCGGCGATGTGGAACTCGTTGCGCTTGGCGTGGCCGCCGAAGTCGTCGTGGTTGTCGAGGATCGAGCACGCGCGCCTCGCGGCTCGGCGCGCGCGCGATAGAAATACGCGGCGGCCAGGCCCGCTGATGCCGCCGCCGACGACGACCAGGTCGTAGGACTCGCCGGTGTCGGTCGGCGTGCCGGCGGCCGGCCAGAACCGCCCGTCGCGCAGCGGATGCGACACGTCGAACGATCCGTCGTGGCTGCCGCGCATGCCGGTCAGCGTCGGCGGATAGTAGCCGCGCGCGTCCTGGCGGACTGCGCCGCCTCGGCGCGGACATGCCACGAGCCCATCGGGCAGCCCGCGACTGATCAGCGCGCCGGCACGCCGATGCGCGACGCCGTTGACGAAATCACGCCGCGTGATCGCGCGATCGCATACCGAGTGCTCGTCGTCGAGCCGGCCGTGTCAAGTCGCTCCGTTCGTGATCCGACGGTCCGCCTGAAGGCGGTTTTGCACGACACGGTCCGGTTGAGCCGGCCTACGGCGACCGACGTTCGTGCGCTGCGAGCGCTCTGAACAGCAACCACCCGAGCGCCGTCGGGCCCGACGACGCCGACGACGAGCTTCGGTTTCGAACAGCGGCACGCTCGTCACGTCCGCGGTCGGCAGAAACGCCGCGCCAAGCCCGACCACCGTCGTCGCCAGCCCGACGTCGCCCGGCGGCCGCGCCGCGACGTCACGCCCGCGGTCCGGGCCAGCGCGAGGAAGAGGTAGACGAACGGGATCAGCTGGATGACCACGGCGGCTTTCAGCAGCACCTGATACGCCTCCGCGACGCTCGATCCGACCAGCGACAGCGCGGTGAACGACGCCGGCGCAGCACCGCGCAGGTCGTCAGCGCGACGTGCGGCGAGTGCCATCGCGGGTGCACGCGGCCGAGCGACGGCGGGCAGCGCGCTCGTGAGGCCGGCGACAAACGGGATCCGCGACGATCCGGCGAACCAGGCCGACGCCGCGCCGCCGGTCGCCACGCCCATGACGATCGCCAGCGGCACGACGATCCAGCCGACGTGCGCGGCGTTCGGCGCCGGCGCTGACCGCCTGCATGATGCCCTGAATCGACGCCGAGCCGCTCGACCGGCACGAGCGTCAGCACCGCGCCGGTGACCAGCAGGCACGACGCGATCGACACGACGCCGGCGATGGCGATCGCCGGACCGAGATCCCGCGCCGGATCGCGAATCTCGTCGCCCATCGTCGACGCCAGCTCGATGCCGACGAGCGCGTTGCACATGACGGCGAAGCTGGTGGTCATCTCCCAGCTGACGCCGGTGATCGTCGGCGCGCGTGCGCCGACGCCGCGCGGCCCACGCCGCGACCGGCCGCCGCGAGCACGAGCGCGACGCTCAGGAACGCGCCGAGCCCGCCGATGTTCTGAATCCACTTGCCGACGGCGAGGCCGCGGATGTTGGCGACCGCGATCAGCGCCAGCCAGCCGAACGACGACCGCGCGCGACAAACAGCTTCTGGTTCACGAGCATCGGCGGCGCGCGCTTCTCCGCCGGCGAACGCGAAGATGCCGGCCATGTAGACGAGCAGCACCGGCACGTAGAACAGGTTGTTGGTCCAGTAGCACCACCCGGACAGAAAGCCGTGCGCCTCGCCGAACTCCTCGCGCGTCCAGAGATAGATGCCGCCTTCGCCCGGATAGCGGCGCGACGAGCGTCAGCACGGCGACCGCTTCCGGGATGAAGAACATCACGAACGCGAGCACCCACAACCCGAGCGACGCCCAGCCCGTAGACCGCGACCGGCGGCACGTTGTTGATGTTCACGATCGCGACGATCTTGAGGCAGCACGAGATCCCACCGGCCGAGCGCCCGCGGCATCTGCACGCGTGGATGGAGTGCTCACGCCCTACAATCCGCCCATCGCTACGAGCTTGGTTTCGAGATACTCCTCGAGGCCTTCGAGCCCGGCCTCCCGCCCGACACCGCTTTCCTTCCAGCCGACGAACGGCGCCTCGACCGCCTGCGGCGTCCATTCGTTGACGCCGATCATGCCGAATTCCGAGCCGCTCCGAGGCGCGGACCGCGCGTGCGCAGGTCGTTCGTCCAGACGTAGGCCGCGAGGCCGTAGGCGCGTCCCGTTCGCGAGCGCGATCGGCTTCGTCCACGTCTGTCGAACGACGCCACCGGCAGCGACTGGGCCGAAGATCTCCTCTCGGCATAGACCGGCATCGACGGGTCGACGCCGGCGACGACGGTCGGCTGATAGAAGTAGCCGGCGTCCCGATCGGGCGGCCGGGCGCCGCCGACGCGCACCGTCGCGCCCGCCGATCGGCGCCGACTCGACGAGCGCCTCCGACCCGATCGCGCTGCTTCGCGTTGATGAGCGGCCCGACCTGCGTCGCCGGATCGAGGCCGCTGCCGACCGCGCAGCGCCTCGCACACCGGCCGACACGCGATCGACGAACTCGTCGGCCACCGCGGCGGCCACCAGAAACCGCTGCGGCGCGACGCACACCTGGCCGCCGTTGCGGAACTTCGCCGCGACCGCGCTGGCCGTGACCTGCTCGAGGTTGACGTCAGGAAAGCACCAGCACCGGCGCGTTGCCGCCGAGCTCCAGCGACAGCCGCGTCATCGTCCTCGACGCGCCGTCCATCAGATGCTTGCCGACCCGCACGCTGCCGGTGAAATGGATCTTCGCGCAGGCCGGATGGCGAAGCATCTCCTGGCCCGATCGCGTCCGGCTCGCCGTTCACGAGGTTCACCACGCCGGCCGGCGCGCCAGCCTCGACGAGGACGTTGACCATCTCCATCGCCGTCAGCGGCGTGAGCTCGGACGGACGGATGACTACGGTGCAGCCGGCCGCGAGCGCGGCGGCCGCCGCGCGGGCGACGTTGTAGGCCGGAAAATTCCACGCCGTGATGATGCCGACCACGCCGATCGGCTGTTTGAGGACGGTCAGCCGCCGGGTCGCCATCCGCGACGGCACGACGCGCCCATACGCGCGCTTCCCTCTTCGGCGAACCACTCGAACAGATCCGCCGCCACCAGCCATTCGCCGCGGCCCTGCGCGAACGGCTTGCCGCTTTCGAGCACCGTCGTCCGGCCGTGGGCGTCGGCGCGTTCGCGCATCAGGTCGGCGGCGCGCTTCCAGGACCGCCGCGCGTTCGTACGGCGTGCGGTCGGCCCAGCCGCGGAACGCGCGCTGCGCGGCATCGATGGCGTCGCGGCAGTCGTCGCCAGGCCGAACGGCACGGTCCGAACGACCTCCTTCGGTGGCCGGGTTCGAGAACGTCCCACGTCGTCCGTTGGCGGCGTCGCGCCATTCGCCGCCGATCAGCTGCCGGTAGGATGTAGGCCATCTATCGTTCAAAGGCGATCTGGCCGCCGACCAGCGTCAGGTCGACGCTCGATGCCGGCAGGCGCCTCGGCCGGCACCGTCAGCGGATCGCCGGACAGGACGGCGAGATCCGCCCACTTGCCCGCTTCGATGCTGCCGCGGTTGCGCCTCGTCGCCGCTGGCGACGGCGCCGCCCATCGTGTAGCCGTACAGCGCTTCGCTCACGATCGATCGCCTGTTCCGGCGCGATCGCGTCGCCCTTCGCTCGTCGCGCCGCGTGATCGCCGCCATCATCCCGACCAGCGGGTTGTCGTCTTCGACGACCGGCGCGTCCGACGACAGCGCCACGCGGACGCCGGCGTCGAGCATGGCGCGAACCGGATAGGTGCGCGGCAGGAACGAGTCGGGCAGATAGTTCCGGAAGTTCCGGCCGAGGCTGTGGATGAAGATCGTCTGCGGGGCGGCGATGATCCCGAGCTTCGCCGCGCGCGCGAGCTGCGTCGCGTCGGGCAGGCCGAAGTGCTCGATGCGGTGCGCGAGGCCGCGCGGGTGCGGGCCGAGCGCTCGTAGATGTCGAGCACCTGGTCGATGGCGACGTCGCCGATCGCGTGCGTCGCGATCCGCCAGCCGGCGTCGTGCGATCTCGGCGCACAGCCCGAGCAGTTCGTCAGCGATCGAAAGCGCAGCACGCCCTTCGGGTTCGGCATGGCGGTAGTGCACGCTCAGCGCCGCGGTGGCGCCGCTCAGCCCGCCGTCGGCGAGGAACTTCATCGTGTCGACGCGCAGCATGTCCGAGACGAACCGCTCCGGCAGCGGCACCGGCGTCGGCCACGCCGTCCACCCGCCGCAGCGGCATCACGTTGACGCGCGACGGCAGCGCGCCGCTTGCGTCGATCGCCGCGGTAGACCGCCAGCAGCTGCCGGCGAGACGCCGCAGTCCGGCCGACGAGGTGATGCCGAGCGACAGCTGATGCCGAAGCGCGGCGACGATCATCGCCTCGTAGTCGTCGGCGTCGGCGGCGGCATCACGCGGTTGACCAGCCCCATCGCGGTCTCGTGCAGCAGCCCGGTCGGCTGGCCGCGCTCGTCGCGCTCGACGATGCCGCCGACCGGCGCCGCCGTGTCCGCGTCCGATGCCCGGCGCGCGGCGAGCGCGCGGCTGTTCGACGGCATAGATGTGCCCGCACGTGCGCGTCAGGACGACCGGGCGCGTCCGGCGCCGCGCGATCGAGATCGTCGCGCGTCGGCGGCCGTCCGCTCGATCATCGCCGCCTCGTTGTAGCCGCGGCCGAGCAGCCAGCGCGTCTGCCGGGCAAACGGCCGCGAAGCGCGCGCACCGCGCGGTCAGATCCTCGATCCCGGCGACGCCGGCGCAGGTCGAGCATCGTGGTCAGCAGGTGACCGATCTTCCAGATGTGCGCGTGGGCGTCGTTGAACCCGGGAACGAGGGTGCGCCCGCCGAGATCGATGCGTCGCGTCGACGCGCCGGCGGCGTGCATCACAGCGCTCGGCGACGGCCGACCATCGCGATGCGGCCGTTGCGGACGCCGACCGCCGGCGGCCGGCGGCGCACGCGGCCTGGGTCAGGACGCGGCCGTTGTGCAAGACGAGATCGAGCATGAGTCTCGCGATCAGGACGATCACGTCCGCGCGGCTGCGACGCGACGCACGTCTCGATCGCGCTGGCCGAGCGCGCCAGGCCCTCGCGCAGCATGTCCTCCGGCATCGTCAGCGGCGGCAGCAGGCGGATGCAGTTGCTGTAGCAGGCCGGCGCGCATGACGACGACGCCGTTCGGCGACGGCCTGGCGGACGATCTGCAGCGTCTCCTCGGGCGTCGGCGGGCTCCTTCGTCCGCGATCGCGCACGAACTCGGCGAGCATCATCGGGCCGAGGCCGCGGACGTCGCCGACCATCGGCGAGCTCGCCTTCCAGCCGTTCATCACCTCGCGCATGACGTCGCCGAGGCGGCGCGCGTGCGCGAGGAACGCCGGCTGGCGGATCATGGTCGACCGCCTCGATCGCCGCCGCGCACGCGACCGGGCTGCCGCCGTAGGTGCCGCCGACGCCGCCGAGGTGCGCGGCGTCCATGATCTCGGCGCGGCCGGTGACGGCGGCGATCGGCATGCCGGCGCCGAGCGACTTGGCGGTCACGACGAGGTCGGGCACGACGCCGTAGTGCTCGACGGCGAAGAGGCGGCCGGTGCGTCCCATGCCGCACTGCACTTCGTCGGCGATCATCACGATGCCGTGCTGCCGTCGCACAGCTCGCGGATCCGCTGCAGGAAGCGCGGCGGCACCGGGAATGAAGCCCGCTTCCCCTGCACCGGCTCGATGATCATCGCGGCCACGGCCGACGGATCGACCTGCGCGACGAGCGCGTGTCTCGAGCTGCCGGATGCCGAAGTCGACGATACTCGCTCCTCGGTCATGCCCGGCGGGCGTCCGATACAGCTGCGGGATCGGCAAGCCGGACGATCTCGGGCGCGAACGGCCCGAAGCCGCTCTTGAACAGGCCGTAGCTTGCTCGTGAGGCTCAGCGTCAGCAGCGTCCGGCCGTGGTAGCCGCCCTCGAAGCACACGATCGCCGAGCGGCCGGTGTAACTTGCGCGACAGCTTGACGGCGTTCTCGACCGCTCTCGGCGCCGCTGTTGGCGAAGATCGTCTTCTTCCTGAACGTGCCCGGCGTGATCTCGTTCAGCATCTCCGCCAGGCTGGACGTACGGCTCGTAGGTCGTCGACGAGCGCGCAGACGTGCACGAACTTCTGCGCCTGCGCGCGCGATGGCGTCGACGACCGGCGCCGGCGCATGGCCGACGGCGAGCATGCCGATGCCGCCGGCGAAGTCGATGAGCGTGTTGCCGTCGACGTCGAACGACCAGCGCGCCGTCGCGCGTTCAGACGACGACGTCGCGGTGGCGCGGCCCCATGCCCGGCGGGAACGTGGCGGCCTGGCGCCGCGCGATCAGATCGCGAGCGCGCGGCCCGGGAATCTCGGTCTGCAGTCGGATGCACGACATGGCGGTGCTCGTCTCGGGCCCCTGACACGTTGTATCTGAGGAATGTAATGTTGTCAGCAGTGGCCCGGCACACGCCGCGCCTGAGCGAAATCCTGCACCCGTCGTGTTCCGGCTTCGGCGCGGATGCGCCCTCGAAGCGCCGGAAACGTCGCTCGGCAACGCGTGCTTGGGTTCGCGGCGGCGCCTGCACTAATATCGACTCTCGCTTTGCTGTTCGGAGGCTGTCTGACGTGGCTGACCGCACGAGGATCGATGACGATGCGTAGTATTGGTGTAAGTGCGAGCGCGGCGCGCTGGTCGCCTGCGTCGACCGCGCCGGCCCCGGCCGTGCTCGCGCAGACGACCGAGCCGGCGACGCGGGAGTCGGCGATCGAGCAGGCACAGGCGGAGAAAACCAAGAACCTGCACCCGTATGTCGTCTCCAAAGCCGAACAGCTGATGGGCAAGGTCAACGCGGATCCGGGCCGGCACGTCGGTGAAGTGGCACCCGTTCTTCGACAGCGCCTATTCCGGGGGCGGCTTCGCGTTTGGCGCCGGTTACTCGCGATACGTCAGCCCTCTGCACAGCTTCGTCGACGCGCGGCGAGCGGTTCACGTTGACCGGCCTGCGCGCGCCGAGTCGGAGTTCGCTGGGCGCGCGCCTGTTTCACCGCCGGGGCACGCTGTCGCTCCTCGGCGGCTGGAGCGACGACGCAGGTCGGCTTCTACGGAATCCGGGGACGACCACGAAGGACCAGCGCCTGAACTACAGCTGCAGCGACCCATGCGCTTCAGACTCCCGCGGTCCGGCCGACGCGGCGCGCCCTCGGTGCTGCAGCGGCGGGCTCGAGCTCACCCAGTGGAAGCAGCAACCCGGCGAGGGCGTTTCCGTCCGTGGAGACGGTGATACACGCCGGCAACGCTGCCGGGCCTCGGCGCGACTGTGAACTGCACTGCATTCTCAGGCCATGGCCGGGTTCGACTGGCGCACCTCGCCCGGCTATGCCCGGCGCGGTGGCTTCATGGCGCGATCGCTTCACGACTACGCCGACTCCGGACGAGGCGTTCGGCTTCCGGCACCTGACTACGAAGCCATCCAGCACATCCCGATTCTGCGCGAGGCGTGGGTCATCCGCTTCGCGCGGTGGCCGCCCTCAAAGGCCCGAGCAATACGTAA
>ERZ1370068.363-contig-10328_pt1 | contig 40429 bp, 71 predicted proteins | sample MGYA00561227_ERZ1370068 | MGnify/ENA primary metagenome ERZ1370068 (study PRJEB38410, sample SAMEA6850437) | metagenome | study: Metagenomic assessment of the ecological functions of the soil: analysis of the soil microbiota associated with the... | reverse complement strand
CACATAGGCGTAGTTACCGTTCCCCTTGTCCGCCAATTTTTCCAGTGTCGAATCCTTGTAGTTCCCCATCCCAAAGCCGAGCACGCTCAGGAACACTCCGCTCTTTGGCTTTCTCTTCGATCAGACCGCGTCAATTCACCCTGGTTGGTGACGCCCACGTTAAAGTCGCCATCCGTTGCCAGGATCACACGATTGGTTCCGCCTTTGATGAAGTTGGCAATGGCTGTGTCATAAGCCAGTTGGATGCCGGAGCCGCCGTTCGTCGAACCACCAGCTTCCAGATTCTCGAGCGCCGCCAGGATCTTTCGCCTTGTGATCGCAAGTCGTGGAAGGCAGAACTAGGCCCGAGGCGCCTGCATAGACCACGATAGCGACGCGATCGTTCTCGGTCAGCTTTCGACGAGCAGCGGCAATCCCGCTTGATCAGTGGCAGCTTGTTGGGCGGCTGCATCGATCCGGAAACATCGATCAGAAACACCAGGTTGCTGGGTGGCCGCTTGTCCTGCGCGATGTCACGCCCTTTGAGTCCAACCTTTACAAGCCGGTGCTCCGGTTTCCAAGGAGCCGAAGCGACTTCCACTTGCGCGAAAAGGGATCGCTGTTCTTCGGTCCCGCGTAGCTGTAAGCAAAGTAGTTCACCATCTCTTCAATCGCGGACCGAGTCCTTCGGAGGCAGGGGCTCCGCTGGAGAGGAATCGTCGCAGAGTTGGCGTAAGCGGCCGTATCCACGTCGATCGAAAATGTGGAAAGCGGATTCTGAGTGGCGCGCAGGAAGGGATTATCACAACCCGGTCGTAAGCTTCGGTGTTGAAGTTCTGGCGGTTAGCGCACCCTTCGTCGCGCATGGTACTTCAGTTCTTCAGAATCATAGCCTCTGATGACTGAAGAGCGCACTCGCATGAAAGAGAATTGTCGTCTGCAGTACTGACGCGTACCTCCATCCCAATGCCGCCTCCGGCAGCCACGCACTCCGGAGATCGGTTTGAGCGATGCAGTGGTGGAACCATCGGTGCTGCGACAGCCTGAATTGGCAACGATGCCTTTCTGGACAAGCTGGCCGGCTTCGTAGCGTGAGGCTGTGAAACTAGCTTGATCCTGGAACAGTCATCTCGGTCCCGACGCGCAGCTCCTTGTCGTTCTTCAGCGATTCATCTGAGCTCCAGAGGTTCTTGGTGGATGCCTGATCTGAGGAGCTTGTTGAACCGGATGCGTTCTGGTTGGTGACGACGCTCAGTGGGTTTCGGAGATTCCTGAATGACAGCAGAGGCGAGATTCCCTGTCTAATGATTCTGCCGTTGCGGTTGGTGTCGAATGCGTTCGTACCAGACTTGCTCTTCTTTGAGACCAATTCCAGCATAGACCACAGAAACAGGCTCGCGGCAGGCCAGCAGCGCTCCTCCTGCGTAGAAGGCTTTCGTGAAGGTGCGAGCCAAGGACTTTCCCCTGGCAGTCTGCAAACCTCTGCTCAATCTGATACGAGCTGTCTGCGACTTCAGAGAAGCTGCAAATCCTGGCTCGCTGCTGAGTTCCTCTTTCAGGAGTTCCGCTGTTGCTCGAATCTCTTCCACCGCTTGTCGTGGCAGCATCGGAATGCAATCAATTCACGCTCAATGGCTCCCTGCTCGGCCTCGTCCAATTCGCCGAGCGCGTAGGCCGTCAATCTGGGATCGTTCGGATCGATTTTCATTTGATCCTCCTTAGAACCGTTGAATTCGCATGCGGCTGCGCGAGCATTGTCTGCCGAATCGCTCTTCAGACCTGCATGGATGCAGGAAGCCGACGTTGGTCACCGACAGGCCCGTCACCTGGCTGATCTCTTTGTAGCTCAGCTCGTTTTGAAACTTCAGCCGGATCACCTCTTGCTGACTCGGCAGGCAGTGTTTCCAGGATCTTCAAGGCGCTTTGCGAACGTCTCCGTCTGCTGCAGGCTCGACTGAGTGCGTCGGGACTGTCACTGCTGGGTTCAGCGGTGGTTTCAGTGATGCGGGTTCATGCGGCCTTCCTTTCTTCGAACATCCAGCGCCCGGTTTCGACAAACGGTAAAGAGCCACGGCTCCAGATGGCCGTTGAGAGAAGCCCGATTCTCGGAGCAAAGCTGCAGGAAGGTGTCCTGGACCACGTCGCGTGCGCGCTCGAGATCGCCAGTAATCTGAAGCGCATAGCGGATCAGCGGCCCCTGCAACCGATGGAGCAACGCTTTGACATCGCCGCTCTGATCCTGGTTTCTGAGCTCTTCATGGAAGTTCTCTGGGCATCGCCGATGCCAGTCAACGGAACGATCCTTGGCCGGAATCCTGGTCCAGACGCTTCTCCAGCCGTTCAACTCGTTCCTCGAGAATCTCAATTTGCTTCCTGAGCTGGGCGATCTCTTCTGCTTGAGTCGCTGGTGGGCCGCTCTGTTCACCTCTCAAGAAGTCCGCCGAACAGCAAGAAACAGAACGCAGCAGTAACGAACAGAGCTTTCATCCTGCTCCTCCTTGAGCTGGGTCCTGGAGCGACACGCTGGAAGGCAAACTCTCCAGTTCGTTTGCTAAACCTACTAACGTTTCAGAAGACGTTTTCTTAGAGGAAACTTCGCAATTTTTCTTTTGAGATCGGCATGTCGGGAAGTAGGATGTCCTGTCAAAGAAGCCTTGGCACTAGCATGTCGTGAAATAAACCATTTTGAAGGAGGATCTATGTTTCTGGGAAGACATAGCCTCGTTGAAGTCACTGGGGCTGGCAGGCCTGGCGAGGTTCCTGGCCGCTCGCGAAGCGAGGCTGAAGCCGCCAGCTCCAGGCGCAACGTGTATCAGGAACTCGGCATTCAGCCGGTATTGAACTTCCGCGGAACGCACACGGTGATCGGTGCATCGAAGGAATGGCCCGAATTGCACGAGGCCATGGGCGAAGCAGCGCGCCATTTTGTCGTGCTGGACGAACTGCAGGACAAGATCGGAGAACGGCTGGCCAAGCTGATTGGCAGTGAGGACGCGCATGGTCACGACTGGGGCAGCCGGGGCGATCACGCTCGGAACGTGTGCAAGTCTGACGGGTTCCGATAGCGAGAAGATTCGCCGCCTGCCGGATCTCACAGGAATGAAGACGGAGGTGGTCATCCAGAAGGTTCATCGCAACGGCTACGACCACGCCGTGCGCAATACGGGCGTGAAGATCATCGATGTTGAGAGCAAGGAGCAGTTACTCAATGCGGTGGGGCCGCAAACCGCGATGATGTACTACCTCGGGGGCTCGACGGGAGACTGGGCGCGGGAGACGCCTGTCCTCCTGAAGAATGCCTCGCCATTGCGCGCAAAGTGGGTTTTCCGGTGTTGGTCGATGCCGCAAACATGCTGCCGACCCTGGGACAATCCTGCGGAAGCTGGCGTCATTGGGAACAGACCCTCATCTGCACCAGCGGCGGCAAGCATCTGCGCGGCCCCCAGTGTTCCGGGATTCTGGCGGGACGAAAGGATCTTGGTTCGCGCCGCACGGCTGAACTCCAGTCCTCATTCCGATTCACTGTGGCCGTCCCCTCAAGGTAGGGCGCGCGAGGAAATGGTCGGCGTCTATCTGGCGGCTGAGAAGTATTCCCGGCTCGACTTCGCTGCGCTGGAACGGCAGTCGTTCGAACAAGCCGAGTTCTTGAGCCGCGAACTGAAGAAGATTCCCGGGATGGAGGTGAGTTACGAACCCCACGACCGCACGCGACGAGTGCATCGCGTCATCGCGCGCTGGGACGAAGCAAAGCAGGAAATTGACGGTGAAGGAATGCGAGCAAGCAACTCATGGAGGTCAACCGCGCATTGCCGCTCTTGACGCACAACTCTGGAGGACTGCTGTTCACGGTGTTTATGAATGATCCGGGTGATGAGAAACAGGCTGCCAGAAGGATGAAGGAGATCTTTGGGGCTCGGGGTTAGCGTTGGTAGTGCGCCACTGCCAGTGGGCTGACCTCGCGCGCCTCACTAAACCGCGCAATTCTGGATCGCTTCGCTTCCAGTAATGACGTCATACGTCCGGCTGCTACAGCAGCATCAGCGTCGGATTCTCAATGAGAGCGCGGAACTCTCTGCAGGAACTTCGCCCCTACGGCGCCGTCAACGACGCGATGATCGCAGCAGAGAGTGACGTTGAGCCGCTGTCCCACCACGATCTGATCGTTGGCGTTGACGACCGCTTTCTTCATCACGCTGCCCACCGCAAGAATTCCGGACTGAGGCGGGTTGATGATGGCTTGAAAACTGTCGATGCCTGATGCTCCGAGATTTGAAACGGCAAAGGTTCCGTTCTGGTATTCATCGGTCTCAGCTTCTTCGCAGCGGGCGCGCTCGGTCATCTCCCTGGCCTCTCTACCGAGCTGCCGCAGCGTTTTTCGCTCAGCGTTGCGCAGCACCGGCGTGATGAGGCCCTTCATCCAGGCTGACCGCAAAACCCAGATGGACCTGAGTGGAAGCGGAGGATGCCCTCCTGGCTGAAAGACGAATTCAACTGCGGGACCCGCTGCAAGCACTCGACGCAAGCTTTGAGCACAAAGTCATTGATGCTCAGTTTGCCGCCGCCGGTGGCGGCCAGAGACTCGTTAGCCTGTGCGCGCAGTTCGAGTAACTTAGCCACATCCAATTCCACCGTCAGGTAGAAGTGAGGAGTCGTCGTCTTGCTTTCCACCATCCGCTGAGCGATGACGCGGCGCATCGGGCTCAGTGGAATGAGTTCCGACTCGGTTTCCGGCGTGGCTCGCACAGGAACCGGGCCGAGGCTTTGGCCTTGGCCGCGGTGAAGACATCCTCTGAATGATCCGGCCTCCTGGTCCCGAGCCTTCGATCCCGCGCCAGGTCCACACTCATCTGTAGCCGCTGTTTTGCGTGCTAGTGGAGAGGCTTTGACGCGCAACGCCTTTCGCTACCTTCAGAAGCAGTCGGCTCTGACCTCTTCGGCACGGCTTGTGAATAGCCTTCTTCGACGCTCGCTGTTTTGTGAGCGTGCTGGATCTCGTCTGGCTTGGGCTTGACGGGTTGGAATCTTCTCCTGGACTTACGATACGCTTAGGTAATGCGTCCACTTTCTGCACCGGAGCTGAAGGACTCTCCTGGTCACCTCCGATAAGCGCAATCCGCTCGCCGACAGAGACCTTCTGGCCTTCCGGGACATAAATCTCCTTCAGAACTCCGTCGTCGAAGGCTTCCATTTCCATCGTGGCTTTGTCGGTTTCAATCTCGGCAAGGATCGTCGCCCGTGGCGACCACATCGCCCTTCTTCTTGTGCCAACGCACGACGACACCTTCCGTCATCGTGTCGCTGAGCTTCGGCATGGTGATTTCAGCCATGGGTCTCCCGCTTCAAAGTTGAAATGATGGACTTGGAGATTAGTCGAAGTCTTGACCGCTTCCGACCGAACTGCTTGACCCTTTTCTGTGTCAGCTCCCGCGAAAGCGGGAATCCAGTGCTACAGATTGGGGTGCTGGATTCCCACCCTGGTTTACTAGCTGCCGGGGTGACGTTCCTTCGCGGGAATGACGGGAGTCCGCTTATTCCCCAAACTCAAAGGTAACAAGCTTGATAAACCGCTTGAAGGATCTTTCTTCGCTCGGCAGGACCGCGGCTTCCAACCTCTCGTTGTAAGGCATGGGAACCTCTTCCCGAGCCACGCGCTCGACCGGCGCGTCCAGCTCGTCGAAGATGTCGCGCTGGATCTGGTAGGTCAACTCTGGCGCCAATACCGCAAAAAGGCTTGTCCTGTTCGGCGATCACACAACGGTGCGTCTTCGACACCGAATTGAGAATCAAATCCAAGTCCAATGGCTTGATGGAGCGAAGGTCGAGCACCTCGGCCTGAACACCTTGTCCGGCCAAGAGTCTCCGCTGCGGCCAGCGCCATGCGCACGGTCTGGGCGTAACAGATGATAGTGACGTCGGCGCCTTCGCGCTTGATCTCACCTTTGCCCAGGGGAATGAGTAGCTCAACTTCCTTGTCTTCGATAGGGCCCGTCACGTTGTAGAGCAATTCGGATTCGAGCACGAGAACCGGGTTGTCGTCCCGGATGGCCGTCTTCAGCAATCCCTTGGCGTCCCGAGGTGTTCCGGGAATAGCAATCTTCAGTCCCGGGAAATTTGCGAAGAGAGGCTCGGTGGCGTGGGAATGGGTTGCTCCCAACTGGTGGGCTGGGCCATTCGGCCCGCGAAAGACGATCGGGATGTTGAATTGACCGCCGGACATCGTGAGCATATTCGGCGCGTTGTTGACGACCTGGTCGAATGCCACGAACGAGAAGCTGAAGGTCATGAATTCGACCACGGGCGCAGCCCAACCATCGCGGCGCCGATGCCTAAACCGGCAAACCCGCCTTCGCTGATCGGCGTGTCGAGCACACGCTTGGGCCCGAACTTGTCGAGCAATCCCTGGCTAACCTTGTAGGCTCCGTTGTATTCGGCAACTTCTTCGCCCAGCAGGAAAACGTTGGGATCGCGCTGCATTTCCTCATCCAGCGCTTCGTTCACAGCCTGCCGATAGGTAATCTCTCTCACTGGTTCGAACCCTCCACGAAGGTATATTTGTGCAAATCCCTCCAAAGGAGGTTCCGGACTTTCTTCGGCAAAGTGAACAGACTCCGCTGCCAGCCGTTTGGCTTCGCGGTCCATTTCAGCAAAACGTGCATCGTCGACCTTGCCTTCGGCCATGAGGACCGACTTGAAACCAATGATGGGGTCTTCGTGCTTATACTTATCGAGTTCCTCCTTGGTACGGTAGGTTGCCGGGTCTGACATTGAGTGACCGCGATAACGGTAGGTCCGGGCTTCGATAAGGAACGGGTAGGGTCGTTTCCGCATAGCGTCGAGAACGGTGCGAAAGCTCTCGCGCACCTCCCGCACGTCCATTCCGTTCACCACCATCGAGGGCATGTGCGTAGCCCTTGGCACGATTGGTTAGTTCCTTGACGGCCGTGGCCCGCTCCACGTGCGTTCCCATTCCGGAAGAGGTTGTTCTCGCAGACGAAAATCACCGGCAGCTTCCACAATGCTGCCAGGTTGCACGCTTCGTGGAAGACTCCCTGATTGATGGCACCATCGCCGAAAAAGCAAAGCGTAGAACGATCCTCCCCCGATAGCGGCTGGCAAAAGCCATCCCGGTTGCCAGAGGCAGATGGCCCGCGACGATAGCGTGGCCACCATACATGTGGTTCTCTTTGTCAAAATAATGCATGGAACCGCTCAGGCCTTTGAAACTCCCGTGGACTTACCCAGGAGTTCTGCCATGGCGGCGTTGAGAGATGTGCCCCGCGCAATCGCATGGGCGTGATCGCGGTAGGCGGTGATGATGTAGTCGTCCTGTCGCGCAGCCGCAACGGCTCCAACGATCACTGCTTCCTGTCCAATATAGAGATGGCAAAACCCGCCAATCTTCTGTTGCTGGTAGGCCTGCGACGCCCGCTCTTCAAAACGACGAATCAGAAGCATCTGGTACAGCAGGTGCAGTTCCCCTTCAAGGGATGACCTGTCAATATCCTTGTCCTTTTCAATGGGAACAGTAGTTGGCATACGCGTTAACTCTTTCCTCACGATTCGATGGCAATAACACGACCTGCAGCACGTCCCCTCTCATCAAAATTCAGAGCTTGCCACCAGTTTCATCGTCTCAGACAGGGAAACGCAGCAGAATTCTGGCAATCAATAAACCCAAATCATGCTTGAATTTCGACGGAAACAACCGCTTTCTTTAGGCGGGATTGGAATCGTCGGTACAGAATTGAATGAAGACTACCGGCACATCGTCGTCCGGCACCCTGACTATAACCTGAAGAAAATACCTTCAGACCTGGGTTTTTTCAACCAAATTCCCCGAGGTCTTAGGATCAAACTGGGGGGCAAACACAAGCCCGAATCATTCCTAAGCCCGCACGGTACGCTCTTTGTTAGCGTACCTTGGGAGCGTCTGGTGCACCTGTAAAGCAGTACCCCCAAAGGGTCTGTACCCTTCTGACCCTGCATCAGAGCTTTCCAAAACAGTACAACCTTGTCTGGGTCCGAAGGTAAAGGCGGCTGTCAACCAGCGCCGGAGTTGCGTATAGGCAGTTTATGTAAGGCCAGATAGAAGTCAAGATCGGCTCTCGCATTGGGAGCCAAGCGGGTGTCTAGATTCCGTGCAGGGGATAGACCGAGCTTGGCTTGTAATTCCGAATACCCGGATCTGGCAATGAAGAGTTGCGGTACCATCAGAGGGATCGATGCAGCTGTTAGGCCACTGGACCAAGCAACTGGTACTAACGAAGGGGAGGAGTACGGCTAATGCGCACAGTCGAACTTAGTGGTGAATCCAGAACACGCACTCCAGCATACGCCAGTTTTGAAACTAATATTGAAGGGCTGTCACACCTCTTCACGTTTATATCACGCGGCGGACAACACTTTGTCGACGAAATGAAAGCCAACGTAGCCCCACAGATCGAGGGGCTCTGCACAGAGATCGCGAGGCTTGGCAGACCTCAAGACAAAGAACCGAACGGTCAAGAAACTGATAGAGGGGCACACGAAGCGGAACCGGCTCGCTCCTACACAAGACAACGTGCAGAAGAGATAGCAAAAAAGCTATCGGACATCCTTGGGGAGCCCTTCAAACAATTTACAGGAGGTCTGTTGACTATGCTCCAGTGGATTCCGGTGATGCTTGTCACGACAGTGGAGGCGTACCTAAAGGACGTAAACATTTTCGCGGCCAAGTTAGATCCGGCGATCATGGAATCTTCAGAGCAATCTGCAGACATATGCGGAAGTGGTAAGATCGCAATCCATAGGAGAGCTAACAGGAAGAGATGCAATCGCGTTGGGCTAGAAAATTCGTGGATGATGGTGGCCCGGACCGCTGGATAGATAAGCTTACTAGAATGGGCGCACGTGATTATGATTCTCAAGCCGCCAGTGATATGGAAACTCTCTTGGGGGGTTCGGCATGTGATAGTTCATTCCGGAGGCGTCGCGACGCCGGACTTCGTTCGTCGCCATCCCGACTTTGGCGCAAAGGTTGGGGACAGCATTTTGATACGGTCGGATCAATTGATCGAATGGATCAGCGTGATCGGCCACTTCGTCGACGTAACGGATTTCTATTTTGTGAAGCGTTATGGACCAGGGCCGATTTCAACAACCTGACGCAGAGTATGCAGGTCCCGACGTGTCATCAGCCACTAACTGCCGGTCCGAAAGCAAGAGGAAGGGCCTAACGCGACGGTGCACCTGACCGCACTGGTTTCGCGCGACGACAAGCTCTTGCAGCAGGCCCCGGCAGGTGAGCTTGGGAGATAGACAAACTCCTTTGTCATGAATCTGTTCTCAAACCTTGAACCTCCAGAGAAGAAAGCTCCCGACAAAGGTGCACCCTTAGCAGATCGCATGCGTCCCTCAGCGATTAGAGGACTATGCCGGCCAGAAGCACTTGCTGGCACCCGGCAAGCCATTGCGGGTCAGCATCGAGAAGGACCAACTTCGCTCTTCATCCTCTGGGGACCACCCGGGACTGGGCAAGACAACGTTGGCGCGCATCATTGCTCAGATGACCCGCTCTGACTTTATCCCTTTCAGTGCGGTACTGGCGGGGATCAAGGAAATCAAGACCGTCATGAGCGAAGCTGAAAGAACCCACCACTACGGACGACGGACGATTCTCTTTGTGGACGAGATCCACCGCTTCAACAAAGCACAGCAAGATGCGTTTCTCCCCTATGTCGAGAATGGCAGCATCACGCTCATCGGAGCGACGCACGGAAAATCCTTCCTTTGAACTCAACTCAGCACTGCTGTCGCGTTCGAAGGTCTTTGTGCTGCATCCACTCTCGGTGGAAGACATCGTCGGACTGTTGAATCGCTCACTGGCGGACACGGTAAACGGACTCGGCGCGGAAGTCATTCGCGTCGATCCTTCGTTGATTGAACAGATGGCCGTGTTTGCGAACGGGGACGCCCGCACGGCCTACAACACGCTGGAGATTGCCGCACAGTTGGCACCTCGCGATGACGCCGGAGTGAAGACGGTAACGCCGGGCATACTGGAAGACGCCTTTCAGAAGCGCATGCTGCTGTACGACAAAGCAGGCGAGGAACACTACAACCTCATTTCAGCGCTGCACAAATCGATGCGCAACAGCGACCCGGACGCGACGCTCTATTGGCTGGGGAGAATGTTGGAGTCGGGAGAGGATCCGCTCTACATTGCCCGTCGGATTGTCCGATTTGCCTCGGAGGATGTAGGGATGGCAGACCCCATGGCGCTCCCGCTAGCCGTCAGCGCAATGCAGGCCTTCGACTTCATTGGTCTGCCGGAAGGAACCTGGCCTTGGCGCAAGCGGCTGTCTACATGGCCACGGCACCGAAGTCGAATGCGCTGTATCGTGCCTATGGTGCTGTCGCTCAAGACGTGAAAAACACTTTGGCGGAGCCGGTTCCTTTGCATCTGCGCAACGCGCCGACCAAGCTCATGAGAGCAGCTGGACTACGGCAAAGGCTACCAGTATGCCCACGACTTCAGGACACAGCTCACCGACATGAGTTGTCTCCCGAAATCTTTGGAGCAGCGAGTGTATTTCACGCCATCGGACGAAGGGCTTGAGCAGACCAGTTCAGGAACGATCTCAAGAGCTGGCGAGAGAAGATCCGGCAGTTGAAGGACAAGCGAAGTGAGCCACGACGGACCTTAGCCTCGCATTCCATCTCATCAAGCATCGCCGCAAAGCCCACTACCTTTCCACAGTTATCCTATCTGTGTTATCTATAAGGAATCTTTATCTTGGAAGTGTTGGAATCTTATGAACCTGGATCAAATCCGAAACTTTTACGAAGTTGCTGTCCACCGGAGCTTCACACTGGCAGCTGAGAAGCTCTTTCAGTACACAGCCTGCCATCAGCACCCAAGTCCGCATGCTCGAAGAAGAGCTTGGCGAAAAGCTTTTCGATCGAATCGGCAAGAAGGTCGTGTCTACGCAAGCCGGCGGAACTGCTGTTCGGCTATGCGGAGCGTTTGCTGAGGTTGCACGATGAAGCCAAACTGGCGATTACAGAGCTAAACGCTTCGCCTCGCGGCAAGCTTCTGATTGGCGCGAATGAGGCAACCTGTCTTTACGTAGCTGCCGCAGCTCTTTGCCTTGTTCAAGGAGAAATACCCTGAGGTTCAGATCAGTATCTATCGGAACTTCTCCAAGAAAGTCGTGGACAAGATCTTGGAGAATCAGCTGGACTTCGGGATTGTCACCTTACCGGTGCCCAGACCATGACCTGCACGTCAAACCTTATTGCCGAAGATGAGCTTTGGCTGATCACAAGCCCGAATCACCCCTCTCGCAGACCAGTCCGTCGGTAGTTACTGCGAAGACGTGGTTTCGCACCCCTTCATCTTTCACAAAGCGGGCACAACGCGTGAACGGCTGGTAAAGCATCTCGGGCCCTTGTGGGGAGAAGATGAACATTTCAATGGAGTTGGCGAGCATAGAGACCATCAAGAAGTTTGTCTCCATCGGAATGGGAATCTCCATCGTTCCGAAGAGCTACGTCAGCCGATGAGATGGAGCGCGGGACACTGCATGAGGCTGGTACGCGTGAGGAACTTCAAGCTCATCCGAAAGCTGGGCCTCATCCACCGAAGAAGCGCTATATGTCGCGAGCTTCAAAGGCCTTTCTTGAAGTCGTCGAGGAGTCGTTGGGCAAGAAGTCGGTGTTGTGACATCAACTGCCCAAGCTGAAGACGGGCGATCGCGATCAGGACAAGAGCCCATGGTTTAGGCGACCACCTAACATCTTAAGAGTCCGGCATTACCCGCGAACCAGGAACGTCGCATTGGTCCAATTCTGTGCCCGAGTAACGCCGTCGTGTCGCTCCGAGACGCGGCTGGCGCCAGAACCCGTTGAGAAGGGAACGCGATGGAAGATCGGCAGCGGCGATGGTGCCCGGCGCGCCGGTGTAGGCGAACGTCGCGCCGCGGCCGGCGGCGATGTTGGCCTTGCAGGTTCGCCTGGGCCTTCCGGAATTCGTCCACGAAGCCGTTGTTCTGTGATGTCGATCTCGTTGATGTTCACCGTCTCCCAGTCCTGACGGTGGCGGCTGCCGACGTAGCGGACTTCGAGCGCGGTGTCGCTGACGTCAGCTTGCGCTGCCAGCCGATGCGTACGACTGCGTGTACGACAGCTGGATGTTGGCGTCGTAACGCGTTCACGCTGATCGGTGGACGTGCGGCAGAATCGGATACAAGACCGAGGGCGCCGTCTGGCAGCGTGACGCGGCCCGTCTCGCGGAGCAGCAGCGGCAGCGTGCCGAGGTTGCCTCAGCCGTTCGACCGATCGAGCGCGACGGAGATCCGCCGCGGTTGGCGCCGAACACGCCGGTGAAGTCCGACATGCCGGGCCGGTTGAACGCCATCCGCAAATCCGCCGCGGATGGCGCTGTCGCCGTCCTCCGGATCCGAACAGCAGCTTGCCAAGACCGTGCTGCGTGCTCGGTTGCCACGCGAACGCCGATGCTCGGCGCGAATGTTGTTCGTGTCGGTGTTGTAGGCGTAGCTGCCTCTGCTGGTATTGCACCAGCTCGGTCTTCGAGCCGTCGAAGTGCCGGGCTTGAAGAGGTTGCCGAGCCCCGACGGTCGCATCAGCCCGCTTCCGACGTCGTCGTAGCTGTTGTTCACCGGGTAGAACGGTTTCTGCAGGACGTAGCGGACGCCGGCGCTGATCGTCAACAGCGGCGTGGCGCGCCAGCTGTCGGCGGCGTAGGCGTCGAACTCGCGCATCCGACCCGCGGCCCGCGATTTTCCGAGCGGGACACGCACGAGTCGCCGGCGCCGCATTGATGCGGGCGTCGCCCTGAGCCGAGGTGACGCGGCCGGTCAGCATCGCGTAGTAGCTTTGCGCTTGCAGCATGATCCGGCCGCCGACGCGCCTGGGAAAGTTGGCGGCGTTGAACATGGCGGTTGCCGCCTCGGTCGTCACCAGACCGAAGAACGCAGTCGGCACCAGCGTCTGGTTCTCCAGCCACACGTCGCGCCTGGAGCATGGTCGCGCCGAACGTGAAGTTGTGCTTGCCTTTCATCCAGGTCGCGTTGTCTTCGATGACCTTGGTGGACGCTTCACGCGCGGAGTTGGCCGCCGTGGCCCAGGCCGGTGTTGGTGACGCCGCTCGCCAGGTTGGTCAGCTGAACCCGGTGCCGCAGCACGCGCCCGATGAAGTTCAGTCGCATGCCGCCGGTTCCGTCGAACATCGACGGCCCGAGCTCGGGCGAGAACAGCGTCGCGCCGCCCGGTGCCGCCGACGCGGAACTCGTTGACCAGGCTGCTGCCGAACGTCGACCGCAACGACTCGGACGTCGTCCAGCGCGTCGACTGCTGGCTGCCGGTCGTCGGCATGCCGGGAACGGCACCTGCGCGTTGTTCGTGGTGTCGGGCGTCGAGTTGATGTGGCGGTAGTTGAACGACCCGGTCAACCGGTGGCGCTGTGACAGCTCGTAGTCGATGCGGACGGTCGGCGACCGGATTGAAGCTCTGGTCGGCGTCGAAAACGTGTACTGCTGCACCAGCGGGTTCGACAGCGCCGCGAGGCTGCCCGTCGATCGCCGTCGCGTTCTGAATGTCGGCGAGCACCTTCGCGACCAGTCGGATCGACGGTGTCGCGAGCTGCCCGTTGGCCGCCGCGAGCTGGAACAGGTTCGACGCGCTGCACGCCGCTGCTCGTGTTGTAGCTGAAGACGCCGTTCGGCGGCGTCGGGCGTCAGCACGACGCGCTGCAGCGTGCTCGAGCTCGGCGCGCGCTGCTCCTCGTAGTTGAAGAAGAAGAACGCCTTGTTCTTCAGGATCGGCCCGCCCTGCGCGATGCCCTGCTGGTAGTTGCGCAGCTGGTCCTTCGGCGCCTTGCCGGTCTTCGGATCCGGCGGCAGGTCGCGATTGCGGAACCAGGTCGTTGGCGTTGAACGTGTCGCGCGCGCAGTGCTCGTAGGCGGTGCCGGTCCACGTGTTCGATCCGGACTTGGTGACGAACTTGATCTGGACGCCGCCCTGGCCGGTGGCAGTCGGCGGTGTTCCCCGCCGTCGTGACCGTCACTTCCTCGACGGAGTCGATCGACGGCGTCAACCGCGCGAAGTAGCCGTCGGAGGTTTTCAGGTAGTTGTCCTGGATGTTCATGCCGTCGAGCGTGATGTTGATCGCGCTCTTCGGCAGGCCGCTCACCGTGGAGTTCCGCGCCGTGCCCGACGTGTTGAAGCCGGGCAGCGATGTCAGCGAATCGAGCGCGTTGCGGCTGGTCAAGCGGCAGGCTGGCGATGGCCAGCGTCGCGTCAGGTTCGTCGCAATCGCCGGCGACTGCGTTCTGCACGACAGTGGCCGATTCCGCCGACGACGGTCACGTTTTCTTCGAGGGTGCCGACCGACAGCGTGACCTTCACGGTGCGCGGGCAGCGACGCGTTCAAGGTGACGGAGCTGAGCACCGCCGTCTTGAAGCCCATCAGTGACGACGGTGACGCGTGTAGGTGCCGCCCGGGAGCGACGGCACGGAGAAGCCGCCGTCGCTGGCGGTGACGGTGTTGTCATCGGCGCCGGTGCCGTTGTTCCTGATCTTCACGTCGGCGCCGGGAATCACCGCGCCGGACGAATCGGCGACGGTTCCCGACAGCGAGGTGAAGAAAGCTGCCCTGCGCGCACGCCAGGGAGCTGGCGGCCGCCACGATCAGCAGAGCGAGAACACCCTCACGTAGTGAACGCCCTCTCATCGACATCCCTTTTTGAATGAACGCAAGGACTTACAAAGATCGCTGAACATTATGCGGGCGCTGGGCCGGCAGGTCAACAGCAAAAAGGGCTTTCGTCGTGTTTCCGCGAGCTCAGAAACCGATTCGTCGGACGAAGTGGCTTCGAGAACCGTTCTGTCGCGAGGTCAGCCGCGTCTCCGAGTCAGGACGCTGCGCGCGCCACAGTGCGCGATTCTCCAATGTTTTTGTGCCCTTTTGCGCTCGAGGCACAGGCATGCACTTTGATGACTCTTCCGGTCGGGCCGCGTCGATTCGAACGGGGTGCGTAACTTCAGGCAGGCGCTGGCATCGCCGCATCCCGGGCTCTTTCACCGAGTCGGCGTCGGTCTCTTGATTCGAGGATCGAGGGTTCTGACCATGACGACACATCTCAATCGGTTCGTCGTTATCGGCGCACTTGCCGGGCTCACCACCGGCTGCGCGCTGTCGCTGCGCGAGTCCGGACATCGCCGATCTGCAACGGCATCCGGGCCGGTATCAGGATCGCACGGTCAGCGTCAGCGGCACGGTCACGCAGTCGTGGGGCGTTCCGTTCGTGCCGTTCAAGATGCTACAAGGTCGACGATGGGACCGGTCAGGTGACGGTGTTGTCGCAGAGCCTGCGCACGCCGGCCACCGGCGAACGCGTTCGCGTGAAAGGCAAAGTGCAAGACGTCGCGATGTTCGGCGGCCGCGCCGTCGGGCTTCACATCCGCGAGGACAGCCTCTACGTCAAGCGTGGGAACTAGCGGTGTCGGGGTTAGGGGCTAGGGGTCAGGGGTTAGTTCAGGGAAAGGGAATGGTCAGGTCCGGGTTTCCCTTCTCTCTGGCTAATCCCTGGTCCCTGAACCAACCCCTAAACCCTAGCTCCTAACCCCTACTCGCGTATCTTCACCGCCACCGCCGTCATATCGTCGTTGGCCGGCGTCTCTCCGCGAAATTCATCGACCGCTGCAAACACCGCGTTCACGACGTCGCGCGCGCTCGCGCGGCAGTGCTGCTTGACGACTTCCACCAGCCGCTCCGCGCCGAACTCCGCGGCCGAGCGCGTCGTTGGCCTCGAACACGCCGTCCGTGCAGAAGACGCGCTATGTCGCCGGCGGCCAGGTCGAACGTCGCTTCCTCGTAACTCGAGCCCGCGAACGATCCCAACGGCACGCCCGGCAGCAGGATCTGCGACACCTCGTCTAGCGCCGCATCGGATCGGATACGGGAGGCCCGAGTTGGCCAGCGTCACGGAGCGACGTTTGAGATCGAAGAGGCGCGCTAGCACAGCGTGCAGTATGCTCCTCGAGCTGCCGCTCGTGCAGGATCGTGTTCGTCGAGGCCAGCACGCCCGCCGGACTGAAGCGGTCGGGCGCGTAGCGGCGACGGAACGTCCGCGATCGAATCAGCTCGCCGGCAAACGCGCTGTAGAGCGCCGCCGGCACGCCTTTCCCGAGACGTCGCCAACGGCGACGGCCAGCGTGTTCGGCTCGGGCGCGAGGAAGTCACGCAAGTCGCCGCCGAGCTCGCGCGCCGGCGCGAAGCGCGCGGCGACGTCGACGCCTTTCATCCGCTTCGGCAGCTCGGTCGGGAGCAGCGCGGCCTGGACGCGCTGGGCGAAACGAATCTCCTTCTCGAGGCGCTCCTCGTTCGCGCGAATGGTTTCGTAGAGCCGCGCGTTCTCGATCGCCACCGCGGCCTGACTCGCCAGCAGCGTGAGGATTTCGACGTGCGTCTTGGAGAAGGCATCGAGCTCCGGGCTCTCGAGATCGAACACGCCGATGCAGCGGTCCTTGAGCAGCAGCGGGATCACCAGCTCCGACTTCGCATCGTCGACCAGCTTGATGTAGCGCGGGTCGATCGACACGTCCGGGACGACCACCGCTTCCCTGTGCAGCGCGGCGTATCCGACGAGTCCGACGCCCAGCTGCACGCGCGGCATCTGCACCTTGTCGCCGTAGCGGACCGCCACTTTCATCTCGAGCTCGTCGGTGTCGTCGTTCATCAGCAGGATGCCGAACGTCCGGTAGTCGATGACCCGGCGCGTCAGGTTGGTGATGCGCGTCAGCAGCTCGTCGAGCTGCAGAATCGCCGCCGAACTCGCGGCCGACTTCGGCGAGCGTCTCGAGCGTGCTTGCATACTGGCGCTCCCGCTCGAACAGCCGCGCATTCTCGATCGCCACCGAGACGTGCGCGGCGAACTGCCGGAGCATCGCTTCGTCGGCTTCGGTGAACTGTCCTTGCGTCTCGCTCAGCAGGTTGAGCGCGCCGATGACCCGGCCCTTGCGTCGCAGCGGCACGACGAGCTCGGATTGCGACCCCGGCACCGTCTCGATGTACTGCGGCTCGGCGTGGACGTCGTTCACGAGCAGCGGCTGGCCCGAGGCAACCGCGGCGCCGACCGAGGCCCTGACCCACCTTGACGCGCAACGATCGGGCCACGTCTTCCGGATAGCCGACGGCGCACGCGATCAGGAGCTCGTCGCGGGTCGTGTCGAGCAAATACACGGCAAACGCGTTGAATTTCGTCAGCCGGGCGATGAGCTGCGGAATCTTCTGGAGCAGCTCCTCGAGGTCGAGCACCGACGCCACTTCGCGGCCGAGCGCGAAGAGAGTGGTCAATTGTTCAAAGCTATTCGCGTGTGTGGTCATTGAGCGCCGATGCCGCGAGACGTGGCGCAGCGCTTGATGCGCTGAACACGCAGGGCTTAAACCCTGCGCCACAGTATAATTCGTGGTTCCCGATGGACCTGACGCTCCCCTGGACACCGCGGCGATCGAGCAGATCCTGCCGCACCGCTCGCCCTTCCTCTTCGTCGATCGCGTCACCGAGCTCGAACTCGATAAGCGCATCGTCGGCCTGAAGAACGTGTCGTTGAACGAGCGGTATTTGTCCCGGTCCGGCGGCGGCGCGCCGGTGCTGCCGCCGACGATTCTCACGGAAGCGATCGCGCAGCTCGGCGCGATTCTCATTCTCGCCAAGCCAGAGAATCGCCAGCGGCTGCCGTTCTTTGCCGGCATCGAACGCGTGCGCTATCGCCGGCCCGTGCATCCCGGGGACGTCGTCGTCATCGAGGCGCACGTCGTGCGCCTGCGCAGCCGCATGGGGATGCTGAAGGGCGTCGCGCGCGTCGACGGCGTGTCGGTGCTCGATGGCACGATGACCTTCGCCCTGGGTCCGCCTCGCGACGTAGCGGCCGACATAGGCCGGCCCACTACTGACCTGGCGTTCGATGCTCATCCTGCTGAGCTCGCCAGATCACGGGCCGCTGTGTTTTCAACGAATTGCGATGAAGGCCGACAGCCGAGCCCTGCGGCACCCAAGTTGCAGTTCGGCACCCAAGTGGGAGGAATCGCATGTTAGAAACCATTGCGATCATTCTGATCGTGCTGTGGCTGCTCGGCGTCGTCAGCGGCTACACGATGGGCAATTTCATCTACGTGTTGTTGATCGTCGCCATCGTCCTGTTCCTGGTGCGACTGATCTCCGGCCGCCGCGTGGTGTGAAACGCGCGATGGCTAATGGCTGATCGCTGATGGCTAAATATCGGGGTTTAATCCTGCCGGTCCTAGCCATAAGCCATCAACCATTGCTGCCATTACTGGGCTCTCTTGACCAGCCAGATCCCGACGAGCACCAGCGTCGCGACGATGGCGAGGCGCGGGTTGAGCGGTTCATCGAGGATCAGCGTCCCCAGGATCACCGCAATCAGCGGATTCACTTACGCATAGAGCGAAACGGTCGCCACCGGCAGGTGCTTCAGCGCGCACGCGTAGGCCGTGAACCCACCGATCGCGCCGAACACGATCAGATAACCCAACGCGAGCGCCGTCCGCAGTGTTGAACGCGAGCCGCGATGGCTTCGCCGATCGCCGAGCCGGCGGCGAGCAGACACAAACCGCCAAACAGCATCTGATACGCACGCCGTCGCGAGGATGCTTTCATCCTTCGCGTCGCCGTGTCCGCGGCGCCGTGAGTAGCAGCGAGCCGACCGCCCAGCCGGCGCACGCGATCTGCGAGGCGAGGACGCCGACGAGAAATCCACGGTCGCCCGTGACGTGAATCTCCGGCCACACCAGCAGCACGATGCCGCTGAAGCCGACGACGAGGCCGATCGTGCGGCGGATGGTCAGCGGGACGCGCGGCGGCGCGATGGCGTCGAAACCGACCATCCAGAACGGCGACATCGCGACGAGGACCGCCGTGAGCCCGCTCGCCACCGTGAGCTCCGCCCACACGACGCCACCATTGCCGAAACCCAGCATCAAGGCGCCGAGGATGGGCCAGCGGGAGCCACGCACGAACAGGCGGCAACGGCTGGCGGGCCATGGAGCATGGCGGCGATCATGAGCACGCCGGACATCGAATACCGCAGGCCGCCCATCAACAGCGGCGGAACAGTTTCCAGGCAAATGCGAATGGCGAGGTAGGTGGTGCCCCAGACGACGCAGATGAACGCCCAGGCCAGGTAGGCGCGCATCCTGAACGGCATGGGGCTGGCGAACGGTCATCCCAATGGATATACAATCAATCTGGTCCGCGAATCGGTTCATCATCAGGTAATTTTTTTCATGGGTAGAAAGTCTTCAGCTCAAAAGGACAGTCCGCAGCAGTCGGCGTCCACCCAGCCGCAGGAAAAGCCACGCTCGCTCGTTCACTCCGATCGCGATCGGCGGCGCCGTGCTCCTGGCCGCCATCGGTCTGATGGTGTACTCGGGCGGCGGTGGAGGCGCGATCGAGCCGGACGCCGGAGCGACCGCGCAGAACATGACGCCCGTCGAGCCGGCGTACGCGAAATTCGGTCCGCACAAGCAGGCCGTCCTGCCGCCGTTTCCGTTCGACACGGAACCGCCCATCCGCCCGCCACCAAGTGATCAACGCGGCGTACACGTTTGCCGCAGAGCACCCTGAAGTGCTGGCCTATGTGCCGTGCTACTGCGGCTGCGAACGCGCCGGGCACCGCGGGAACGACGACTGCTTCGTGATGGCGCGCGCGGCCAACGGCGACGTGACCCGGTGGGAACCGCACGGCATGACGTGAGCGGTATGCATAGACGTCGCGCGTGACGCGATGCAAATGCACGCCTCCGGCGCCTCGGTGCGCGATATCCGGATCGCCAACGAGAAAAAGTGGACGCCGACACATCCGACTCAGACGCCGACACCGCAGCCGCCACCGCCGGCTCGCTGACCCGGCGCGCGACCGCGTTCGCGCGACTGTTCGAGGCGGTCCACGAAGGCGTCTACATCGGGACCATTGGGTCGGGCGCGTCGGGCACGACGGCCACCCTGGCCGCGAATCCTCATCTCAAACTGATCTTCGGCTACGACAGCGACGTGCCGGAGTCCAGACATCCGCCCGTTCGAGGCCGATCGCTTCGTCGATCCGCACGCGCGTGACGCGCTGCTCGAACGGCTCACCGACGACGGCGCCGTCAGCGCCTACCTGCTGGTCCTGCGGCGCGCCGATGGAACGCCCGTCTGGGTGGAATTGACCGCGCATGCCGACGACCGCGCAGCGCGACGGCAGCGTCCGCATCGAAGCGCTCGTCCGCGACGTCAGCGAACGCAAGAAGCTGGACGACGAAACGCGCGACATCTATCACCAGTTGCTGCAGGCCGAGAAGATGGCCGCGCTCGGCCAGACGATCTCGGGCGTGGCTCACGAACTGAACAATCCGCTCGGCGACCATTCTCACCTGGGCCGAGCGTCTCTCCACGCGCACGCCGCTCGACGACCAGGTGCGCCGCGGGCTCGACACCATCCTCTCGGAATCCGAGCGCGCCGCGCGCATCGTCCGCAATCTCCTCACCTTCGCGCGCAAGCGGCAGACGACGCGCGCCATGGTCGACATCAACCAGGTCGTTCGCGAGACGCTGGCGCTTCGCGCCTACGACCAGCGCCTGACCAACATCAGCGTGCTCGACGCGCTCGCCGCGGGACTCCCGCCGGTGTTCGCCGACGGTCACCAGGTGCAGCAGGTGCTGCTCAATCTGGTGATCAACGCCGAGCAAGCGATGCTCTCGGCGCACGGACGCGGGCTGATCGTCATGCGCACGTGGCACGACAACGACCGCGGCCTCGTCATTCTCGAAATCAACGACGACGGCCCCGGGATTCCGGAGGAGGTCCAGCCGAAGATCTTCGACCCGTTCTTCACCACGAAAGAAGTCGGCAAGGGCACGGGTCTGGGGTCTGACGGTCGCCTACGCCATCGTGCAGGAGCACGGCGGCCGCATTCGGATCGAGTCGCGGCCTGGCGGAGGCGCGTCGTTCTTCGTCGAGTTGCCGATTACCGGCGCCCGGCAGGCGGCGCCGCCGCCGCCACATCGCACAGCCACGACCGCGTGAAGACGACGCCTGGCGGCGGCTCGAACGGTCGGCATCGATCCTCGTCGTCGAGGATGAAACGCAGCTGGCGAGCGCGGTGGTCGAGGCACTGCAGGATGCCGGCTACACGGTGGAGCACGCGGCCGACGGTGAAGAGGCGCTGGCGCGCATCGAGCGCGCGGCCGCACGATCTGATCGTGTGCGACCTGAAGATGCCGCGTCTCGACGGCAAAGCGTTTTTCCGGAAGCTCGAAGCGACGTCGCCCAAACTGCGACGCCGCGTGATATTCGTGACCGGCGACGTCGCGGGCACCGACGCCGAGCAGTTCCTCAAAGAGAGCGGCTGCCGGTGGCTCGCGAAGCCGTTCCGCCTGGGCGATCTCGTCCAGGCGGTGAAAGACGTCCTGTCCTAGCGCGCGGCCGCGAACGCCGCCTGCCGCCGCGGCATCTTCAGCGCCGCCTTGGCCATCGTCATGCGCTTCGGCGTCGTCCGCTTGTGCGGGAGCACCACGCCGGGCGTCGTCGCGACCGTCTCGGCCGTCATCGCCGCGTTGGCCTTGACCATCGTCGGCTTCCGAACCGCGAAGGCGATCAACTGACGGCGCATTTCGGCGACCTTGGCCGGATTCATTTCACCGAGGGCGTCGCGGAGCCGCCGAATGGCCCGCGCATGCAGCTGCGAGACGCGCGATTCGTTGACGCCGATCTCGGCGCCGATCTGCTTCATCGTCACTTCGCCGTAGTAGTAGAGCCCGATCACCTTGCGCTCGCGCGTCGGCAGCGTGCGGATGGCGGCGCGGACACGCTCACGAATCTCGGTCTTCTCGTAGGCGGCGTCCGGGGCATCCGGCTCCGAGGGCACGAGCGCGGTCGGCAGCGAGCTCTCGTCCATGTGCTCGCCGGTGGCCAGCGGCGACGTCGCCTCGATGGTGTTGATGCGCACGATGGTGCGGCTCAGGCGCTTCTCGTCAGAGCCGACGCGGGCGGCCAGGTCGGCCATCGACGGCTCGTGACCCAGCTCGCGCCGCAGCGACTCGCGCGCGGCGTCGAGTTCCGCCGCTGCCGGCGGACGCCGCGAGGCCAGGCATCCTTGCGCAGCGCGTCGATCATGGCGCCGCGAACCCGCCGCTCGGCGAAGGTCTCGAACTTGATCCCGCGGTCGGCATCGAAGCGGTGCGCCGCGTCGATCAGGCCAAGCACGCCGTCCTGTACGAGATCGCCGACGTCGATCGAATGCGGCATCGACGCCGCCATCCGGCGGGCGAGGGCTTCGACGAACGGCAAGCTGGCAACGATCCGACGGGATCTGACTCACGGCAACGGGTTGCGCACGCATCACAAAGTCTCCTCAGGCTTGCCGGGGGTTTCGTTCTCGACGATGCCGGCGGGTGCGCGTTATCGCAACGGAGGTACCCAACTGCCGAGGCAGTGTTCCAGATGGGTGCCATCCGATCGCTGGAATTGCATCTAACTGATGACTTCACAAGGATTTATGGTCGTGGTCCGTTTCAGAACTAGCCCGAAAAGTGGGGTGTGAAAAAGCGCGAAATTCGTCAAAATATTTGGCGGATCTATCAGGGTCAGACGCCAAAAATGTGACATTCAAATTACAATTTTGCGGTGGGTGTCGGAGAGTGGCAAGCAGCTGACAAACGTTTGTTGTCAGTGCCGTTTTTTTCAGCGCTCGTTACTGCTCGATCGGCGTGCTGATTTGCTTGCGAAGCGCGCGAGTCGTGCCCATGGCTTCGAGCGTGCTCGCGACGACTTGCGCGGCGCGCGCGCGGTTCGCGTCGTCGGGCGCTTTGGCGTGCATCAGTTCTGCGTGGGCCAGGATGATCCCAAGCTGGTTATTCAGGCGGTGGAAGAGGAGACGCAGCTCCGGCATCTCGTCCATGAATCCCCTCGCCGAGCGGGTTTCGGTGCTGATGACGTGTCGCATCAGGCCTGGTTCCGGCCTTCCGCGTGCCACGCCGCCGGCGTCGGCGTTGTCGTCGATCGACCGTCGCCGTTGGCGTCGCGCCACAACGTGTCCACGAAGATCCGAACCGATCCGCCGGCCGTGCGCACGTATTCGATCTTGCCGCTCGACAACCAATTGTAGATGGTGCGACGGCTCACGCCCACGAGCTCACACGCCTTCATGATTGAAATAGTTTTGCGTTCCACTTCGCTGTTCGCCTCCACATTTGGTCCTATCGGCGGCAGCTCAGCGTACGACTAGAGGGCGCTTATCGGTGTTTTCTGATCTGTCAATTATTTGACGAACTGAATCTCCCGGGATGGGTCGTCCAGCCCATCAATGGCGGCGCGTCCCATCGCCAGCACGGCCTCCGCGGTGCCGCCGCCGATGTGCGGCGTCCCGATAAAGGCCGGCTGCAACAGCAGTTTGGCGTTCGTCGGCGGTTCCTCGCTGAAAACGTCGAAGGCCGCGCCCGCCAGCCGGCCGCCGGCGAGTGCCTCCGCCAGAGCGGTTTCGTCAACGATGCCGCCGCGCGCGGTATTGATGAGATGGGCCGTCGGCTTCAGGCGCGCCAGCTCCGGCCGTCCAATCAGACCACGAGTCGAAGCGTCCAGCGGGACGTGCAATGTGACGATGTCGGACGCGGCGAGCAACGCGTCGAGCGTCACAGCGGTGACGCCATGCGCGCGATAGAAGTCCTCGTACGAGCGAATGTCGTGCGCGAGCACGGGCGCACCAAACGCGCGGCACAATCGCGCCACCTCCTGTCCCACGTGGCCACAACCGACGATGCCAACGGTTGACGAGGACAGCTGACGGCCGCCAGTGATGCGTCCAGCCACCTGTTTTGACCGCCTGGGCCAGCGGCACGAGGCTGCGGCACAGCGCGATCATGAACGCGATCGTCAGCTCGGCGACGGCCTGGCGGTTCACGCCGGGCGTCCATCGCAGGGAGACACCGTGCCGGCGCGCCGCCGCCAGATCGATCATGTCGAGGCCGACGCCGCATTTGCTGACGACGCGCAACTCCGGGACCGCCGCGAACACGGCGGCGTCCAGGACTTCCAAGCCGGTGATCGCGCGCTCGTGTCCACGCAGCAGCGCGACGAGGTCGTCGCGGCGCATCAGCGGGCAACCCGGTTTCGTTGAAGGTGACCTGTGGGTGACGAGCCAGGAGCTCGCGCCGCAGCGTCGCATTCTTCGAGAACGAGTGTGACGCAACGGCGATCGGCGATCTGGCCATTCGGCTCTGATGGCACGCGATCGGGTCAGACCCGCGTGGTCAGACCCCATTCTGCTCCCCTTCGCGTTACCCCCGATGTGCTTTTCCATGGACCTGTGTCAAAATCTTGGCGCCCTAGACGTGTCGGACACCGAAAAGCATCTGCTGCTTGTCGAAGACGAGGCGCCGCTCCGCCAGGCGATTGCCGAACAACTGACCGATCGCGGCTACCACGTCGAACAAGCTGGTTCGGGTGAAGAAGCCATCGAACGGCTGGCCGACTTCGCCTTCGACATCATCGTCACCGACCTGCGGCTGCCGGGTATGGACGGCTCCGCCGTCGTCGAGGCGGCGGTCGAGCGGTATCCGCACATCATCGCCATCGTCGTCACGGGCTACGGGACCGTGAAGGACGCGGTCGACGCGATCAAACATGGCGCGTGGGATTTCGTCGCCAAGCCGTTTCAGATCGACGAGCTGCTGCACGTGCTCGATTCGGCGCTCGAACAGCGCCGGCTCAAGTCAGAAAACGCGTATCTGCGCGCGCAGCTCGAAGAGCGATACCGTTTCGAAGGCATCGTCGGGAAAAGCCGGGCGATGGCGCGCCTGTTTCACCTGCTCGAAACCGTGGCTGCCACCAACAGCACGATTCTCATCAGCGGCGAAACCGGGCTCGGGGAAGGAAGTCGTGGCGCGCGCGATCCACCACAACAGCCCGCGGCGCATGCACCGGTTCGTGGCGCTCAACTGCAGCGCGATCCCGGAAACGCTGCTCGAAGCGGAATTGTTCGGGCACGTGCGCGGCGCGTTCACCGGCGCCGTCGGCAACCGGCAGGGACGGCTCGAGCAGGCGCACAAAGGGACCCTCTTCCTGGACGAAGTGGGGACGATGAGCGCGGCGCTGCAGATGAAACTGCTGCGCGTGCTGCAGGAGCGCGAGTTCGAGCGCATCGGCGATTCCCACACGGTCAAGGTGGACGTGCGGGTCATCGCCGCCACCAACAGCGACCTCGCGCGGATGGTCGCCGACGGCCACTTCCGCGAAGATCTCTTCTACCGGCTCAACGTGATCCCTGTTCAGGTGCCGCCGCTTCGGGATCGCAAGGAAGACATTCCGCTGCTCGTCGCCCACTTCATCGACAAGTTCCGCGGCGAGAGCAAGGCCCCGGCGGTCACCGTCTCGCAGGCGGCGATGCGGCGGCTGATGGCGTTTCGCTGGCCCGGCAACGTGCGGCAGCTCGAAAACGCGATCGAGCGCGCGGTCGCGTTCGCCGGCGGACGAGCCCAGTTGGATGACAGCGATCTGCCGGCGGAAGTTCAGGAAGCGGAAGAGCCGGCGCTGTCGGCGACGCTGGCCTGCTGCCCGACGAGGGTCTCGATCTCGACGAGTTCATCGCGCGCATCGAGCGCGAGTTGATTCAGCGGTCGCTCGAGCGCACGGGCGGCAACAAGGGGCGGGCGGCCAAGCTGCTCAACGTGAAACGCACGACGCTCGTCGAAAAGATCAAGCGCCTCGAGCGGATGTAACGAGCCGGAAGACCGACGCGCCGACCAGGGCGCCGAGTGAATCGGCCACCCAATCGCTGACCGCGGGAGTGCGGTTGGGCACGAACGCCTGGTGATACTCGTCGCTCGCGCCGTAGAGGCTCGTCATCACGATCGCCGCCAGCACGGCGTCGCGCCAACCCAGACCCTCGCGCGCCAACGCCCGCACGAACAGCGCAGCCAGTCCCGCTGACTCGACGAGATGCAGCACTTTGTCGGATACGCGCGCGGTCACTTCGGGGAATGGATTGGGCTGCGCGGAAACCGCGAAGATCACCGCCATGTAAACCAGTGGCGGCAGCCACGAGATCAGACGACGCAATTGCGACCTGCGGCCTTGGCCTCGCACATCCGCCGGTCGGCGGTCCGAAGTGTCGCTTCGAAGTCGTAATCGGAATCGAACTCCGCGGCGCCGGCAGAAATCGTCACAGTGCTCGTCGGCAGTTTCTGAACGCCGAGGCGGATGCGCTCAGCCAGCTGGCGCGCGCAGCTTCGAGATCGGCGCCGGGCAGGATCACCAGAAACTCTTCGCCGCCCCAGCGCGCGACGATGTCGTAGGCGCGCACCGACTGACGCAGCATGGCGCTGATCTCACGGAGCACCTGGTCCCCGGCCTGGTGGCCCATCGTGTCGTTGACCTGCTTGAACCGATCGATGTCGAGCATGATGCAGCTGAGCGGCTTGCGCTCGCGCTCGGCCCGCGAGATTTCGCCGGCGATGCTCTTCTCGCAACCGCGGCGGTTGGCGAGGCCGGTCAGCGGGTCGGTGGCCGCGAGCTGCTCGAGCGCTTCGAACCGTTCGTCGACGTCCGACGCGGCGGGGCAGCCGCCTCGCGCGGCCCGCCGAACTGCTGATCGATTTCCACGGCGACGTCGCGCGCGAACGCGGCCAGCGCGTCGATGTCGTCGGGCGTCAGCGCCAATGGCTTCACGTCGAACACGCCCAGGGCGCCCCAATGCCCGCCTCCACGATGAACCAGCGGCACGCCGGCAAAGCCGCGAATCGCCGACAGCGGGGCGCCGTGGCCCACGAGCGGGTGATGTTCGAGATCGGGCACGAGCAGTGGATCGTCGCCGTTGGCCGCGTGCGGCAGCAACTCGAGAACGTGCGACCAATCCATGGACGGCGACGTCTCGGGCACCGACCCGTATGCGGCGAAGCGACGTTCGTCGCGAACCCGCAGTGCGCCGCGGCAACCGGGACGTGGAATTGCCGGGTCAAGTCGAGCAGCGCGCGGCTGACGACCTCGTCGAGCGGTGCTGTTTCAGACGGCGCGGCGACCGCGCGTGGCGCGCGCCGGGACGCCGGCGACCCGGCCGCCTCCTTGACGCCCATCGCGTCGGCCACCGCATGCTGCAGCGCGGATCGTTCGACGTCGAGCGGAAGAATCTGCGAAATGCCGAGCGAGTCGGCCAGCTTCATCGCCGCGCTGCGCAGCGAATCATGCGACGACACGACGATCGCGCTCGCGCGCGCGCCCGCCGAGGTGCGGCGCAGGTGTCTGAGCACGCCGAATCCGTCGACACGCGGGAGAGACAGTTCGGTGATGAGCAAGCGCGGCGGACCTGCGCGATCGAGATGTTCGACGGCGCTCTGGCCGTCGCGCAGCAGCACCAGCCTCCGACAGAAGTCGAGCGCAAGATTGCGCGAACGGCGGAGGCCCGAGCCGTATTCACAATCACGATCAAGATGTATTCGGGTGCGCGACCAGACGCAGCCGTGGCGCTTGACTTGGCCATCGTTAAACGAACTATGCCGTAGTATGACTTACAGGGACATTATAGTCTTCGATCACGCTAGCAACTCAGCCGCCAAACGATCCCGCACCAAAAACTGGCGATTCTGAGCAAATCTGTAGCCTGTCATATTCGAAGTGTTTCCTTACAGCACACAACGAGTATGGGGGCGGTCCGAACCGGCACACGAACGGAGATTATTGGATGTCGAGTCGATCGATCCAGCGGTAGAGCGACCGGCGGCTGATGCCGAGCTCGTGCGCGGCGGCGGTCTTGTTGCCGCCGACCTGCGTGAGCACGCGTTGGATTTGGTCGCGCTGCGCCGCCGAGAGGCGGCCCGAGGCGGCCGGCCGTGATGCCATCGCAGTTGGACGAGTTGGGACGACTGCGCGCGCGGCGCCGCCCATGCCAGCCGACATCGCCGCCTGCAGCTCGCGTTCGCTCAGCATGCGGCCGTCGGTCATCAGGCAGGCGCGCTCGATCACGTGGCGGAGCTGCCGCACGTTGCCTGGCCACGGCGCGGTCTGCAGCAGCCGTTCGGCGGCCGCAGTGATGCCGATGATCGGGCGCTTCACGCGCTCGGAACACTCGCGGATGAACACCGCAGCCAGGTAGGGAATGTCTTCGCGCCGATCGCGCAGCGGGACGAGATAGAGCTCGAGAATGCCGAGGCGATAGTAGAGGTCGGTGCGGAAGCGGCCGTCGGCGACTTCCGACAGCAGGTCGCGGTTGGTCGCTGCGATGACGCAGACATCCGCGCTTCGCGTGTCGAGCGCGCCGACGCGCTGCACTTCGCCGTATCTCGACGGCGCGCAGCAGCTTGGCTTGCACCGACATCGGCAGCTCCCCCACTTCATCGAGGAAGATCGTCCCGGTATCGGCGTGCTCGAACAGGCCCACTTTGGTTTCGTTCGCGCCAGTGAAAGCGCCGCGCACGTGTCCGAACAGCTCGCTCTCGAAAAGCGTTTCGACTACCGCCGAACAGTTGAGCGTAATCAACCGTCTGTCGCGCCGCGGCCCGAGCCGGTGGAGCGCCTTGGCGACGAGCTCTTTGCCGGTGCCCGTCTCACCGGTAATGAGCACGGTCCGCAGGTGCGGCGCCAGGCGGCGAATCGTGTCGAACAATTCCTGCATCGCCGGGCTGCGGCCGACCATGCCGTAGAACTCGAACTGCTTCGCGACGTCGGCGTCGATGCGCAGCAGCGTCTCGCGGCGCTCCACGCGCTTGCGGACGGTGACCAGCACATCGCGCAGGCGCTCGCGATCGAACGGCTTGGCCAGATAGTCGAGCGCGCCCGCCTTCAGGGCGGAAATCGCGCCGTCGACGCTCTGGTTGCGCGCCATCAGGATCACGGGACACTGCGGATCCGTGGCCGCCAGCGCGCTCAGCACGGTTGTCGCCTCGAGGTAGGTGAGGTCGACAATGGCTGCGTCCGGCTTGATGACATGCGCTTCGGACAGGGCTGCGGAGACGTCGCGGCGCGCAACCACCCGGAATTCCAGCGACTTCGCCACGTCGCTCACGAATGCGAGCATCGAAGCGTCATCGTCGATGACCAGCAGTGTCGGAACGATGGTCATTGCGATTGCGTCACGCGGCGATTGGTGGCGGCCGATCGCCGGCGGATCGGTTCCCTGCCGTCGACCTTGGCCTTTGGATCCGCGGCCACCGGTTCGATCTCGAACTCCGGCGGGAGCGCGGCGTTTCCGTCAGGAATCCGGCTGATCACGCTGAGTACCTGCAGTTCGAGCAGATTCATACGGCTGGACTGGCTCCATGTTCTCCGACGGTCGATCGAAATCGCGGCGTTCGGAGAAACAGGACGATACCTGCAATACGGGCGGACCCGGTCACCACGCCGAGCAGGATCAATTCGAGAGGCGCGAGCAGCACCAGGCGCCGCAGTTCGCGTTGGTCTGGCGCAACGTCGAGCGACGAGCGCATCAGCAGGGCGGCGCAGCTGACAACGGCCTGGCCACACGCGAGAAGGAGGATGGCAAGCATAGCGTCGCCCCAAGGCCACCAGCCCGCGGCGACACCCGCGACAGCGGCCACTACCACCAGGCTTGCATGAAGGGGGTCAGCACTTCTGTCACGACGAAACGGGCGAGCATGTCGCGCGTACTGGCGCCGACTGCCATCGCCGACGCCACGGCCTGCCACGCGGCGGCTTGCCGACGTGCCATCGTGGCAGCGACCTCCACGAGTGGGCGCGACTGGCGAGAACCAAAAATGTCGGCCATGCGCACGACCGGTCCGTGAAAACCTGTCGCGGTGGACGATTGCACCCTGACCATCATGTCGAGATGGGGGTCGACCGCATCCGACGAGAAGCCGCCAGCCTGCGTGACCGCGTCGCGGCGCCAGACCACGATCGTGTCGAGCGGTCCGAGCGCTCCCGGGGCGGTTCCCCAGATCAACCGGCTCAACATCATCGAACGAATTGAGCGGAGCCGCTGCAGCCCGTCGCCGATGATTTCGACGTGGCAGGTCGCGCCGACGACGGTCGCAGGATTGCGCAACGGCGGCGTCAGGGCACGCAACAGCGCATCGGTGTCGAACGCGACCTCCGGCTCGACGGCGACGACGTAGCGGAATCGGGCGAGATTGACGCCGCAATTCAATGCGTCTGCGAGGTTCCCCGGCTCCTTGTCGACGGCGAGCAGTCGCGCATCGCGCGAACTGCGGTACATCATCCGAACCGGCGCCGTCGCGAGCGCAGCGCGGTAGAACACCTCTCTGGGTTCCAGCTCCCAGGCGGCGATGAGTGCGTCGGCTGACGGCAGTCCCTCGCCGACGACGATGACTTCGAACGTCGGGTAGTTGAGCGCGAGCAGCGCGCCGATCACCTCATTGACCGCGCCCATATCGCTCCCGGCGCCAACCGGAACAATGAGGCTGACCGGTATTGTGAATCGCGACGCCGACATCTCGTCGTGATCGGGCTGAACGTCGCGGAAGCCTCCCAGCCGAACGGCGTGGACCACGACCCGGAGAACCGCCGCCAGGAGAAACACCAGCGCCGCGCCGATCGACCACGCGATCAGGACGCTCATCATGCAGCTCCCACGCGTTCGAGCCCGATGGTCGACAGCAGGTGTCGAATCCGCGGAGCGAGTTTGGGGCCGGCACGTTCGAGGCAGCGAGTCGGTCAACCGCAGGCCGCCTGCGGCGGCTATCCGGCGCAGCAGATCGACCCTCCGATCGGCCGGATCAGCGGTGGCCGCTTCCATCACGATGAAACTGTCGAGCACGCCGATGTTCTGGAACACCTCCGCCGCGCTGTTGCGGACGAATCGATCCGGGATCGTCGAGCAGCCGCACCAGGATCGGCCAGATGTCGGGACCCATCTGCTCCAGACACTGCTTCGCGGCGAAACGCACCCACCAGTCCCGATCGCCCAGTCGCGCGGCCACGTCTTCGGCCAGGTCGTCACGTTCGAGCGCGGAGATGGCACGCACGGCGGCGGCTCGGACAAAGGGGACAGGATCGCTCAACAAACGCCGCGCGCTTGCGGCCGCCAGCGTCTCGCCGATCGCACCCAGCGACTGAATCGCCGCTTTACGAACCCGCGGGTCCACATCCTGCGCTGCCTGCGCCAGATCGCGTTCGAGCCCGTCCACGTCGGAGTAGCGGCCAAGGAGCGTCGCCGACCAGCGACGGACAACCGGATCCGCATCCGTCAGCAACGATCGAAGACGATGGCCAAGATGCTGCGGCGAGCGGTCAAGCTGGACGGCGATACGCGTGCCAGGATGCTGCCGCCGCTTCAACGCGTCGAGGAGGACTTCCACCGCGTCCGGATGGTCGGACCCACCGAGCAGCGAGAGCGCCACCGACGCGACGTCGGCGTCGGATCCCTTGACCGCCTCCGCACCCAGCTCGATCCGGCGCGCATGATCGAATCGAAACAGAATCCGAAGCGCCGCCATGCGGCGCCACTTGTCACGGCTCGTCCGATGCGATGCGGCATCCCGTTCGAGCCTCGCCTGTCCCCAGCGATCGATGAGGTAGGCTTCCAGAGCCGCCGCGGCCGCCGCCGGCGTGTGAGGGTCGGCGATGGCGCGCATGACCAGCTCGCGCGAGGCGGACTCGAGCACGGGGCGCATGCGCCGCTCGCTCGGCAAGCGAAAGCCGGAGCACCTCCGGCGATTCCAGCGCCGCCAGCGCGGCCGACAGCGTCGTCCGCGCTGCGTCACGACGCCGCTCCACCAGGAGCAGGTAGACCGACAGCGTCATCCACAGGGCGACGGCGCCGACAACGCTCCAGACAAGGACCGGGTGGAACCAGGGCATCCCTAAGAACGGTGCAATACCGTTCTTACGTATCGGCGGAAATGCAGAGAGTCTGTAGGAAAAACTGCGCAGGCCGGATTGGGGCGCTACCGGCCGACGAGGGCGCCGGCCTTGGCCTCCACGGCGTCCTCGGGCGTGAGCCGCGGTGCCCGGATGCGAGCGGTTCGCGGCCTCAGACCGAGCAGCCGCTTGAGACGATCGACCATACCCGACCGCTCCGAATCCGCCGTGTCCAACCCCTCGAGGATGTCGAGGCATTCAGCGATCGAACTCACGGCGCCGATGCCGAGCTGTCAGGGCGCTGGTCGGCACCTTGTCCTCGTCGCTTCGCCATACGAGAATCGCACGCGCGGCGGAATCGATGGCGACATCGAGGCAGTTCTCCGGCCGGTCGTCGATGATCACATCGAGCTGGAGAGCGGCCGCGATCTTCCCGCGCGATGCGTGCACGACAAACACCGATGGCGACGGAAAGCCGTGCGCCGCGAGCCAGCGGTGCGATTGCAGCTGCGCGCTGTCCCCTTCGTTTCGGGACGGCTGGTCAGGAAAATGATCTCCCACTTCCGATCGCGGACGAGCCCGGCGAGACGAGCGAGCGCCCCGGGCTCGATTTCATCCAGCGTTTCCCAGAAGTTCTGTCGTTCCCGCACAGCGCGCCAAAGCATTTGCTGCTGCCGCGCGGACAACGGCGCAGACGGCGTCGGCGCGACGTCTGCGTTCGCCTCGCCGCTGTCCAGATTGGCCCGGGACTCCTCTATAGCCGCGGATCGCGGCAAAGTCGCGGGATCTACCTGAGGAAACAGCTCGCGTGCCTCGCGCGCGAGGGCGCTTTGCATGTCGGCCAACGTGCCGTCGAGATCAAATCCGAGGCGCATAGATTCCGGGACTGCCCGGTCGCTACAGACAGTTTACTGCGACGGAGCGCTCGTGCGCGGCTACCGTCACATGAATCTTCCGTGTCGTTTATCGGCTAGCTGAGCTGCCACGTGTAGTCGTTGGCAAAGCGCGTGGCGCGAGAAATAATCACCCCGTTCCGGCCTATTGACGATGACTGTTCATTCAAGCGCTCGACTGCGGCTTGCACTCGCCTTCGTGACTCTGATCGCCATGACCGGGAAATCGAGCCGGCCAATCATTTCGGCACAGCCGGAAAAGGCGCCGATGGCATTCCCGGTGCTCGGCGACGAATTTCTGGGTCCGTTTCCCAGTTGGACGAACCTCAAAACGGCTTATCGAGCCGCTGGCGACGGCATCGCCGACGACACCGACGCGTTTCAGCGCGGCTTGAACGACCTTGAAACCGCACGGCGCTCACCCGTTCTGTTCGTGCCGGCCGGCACCTACCGAATCACCCGCACCCTCACACTGAAGTTCACCATCAACGTGAGCCTGGTTGGCGAGGACCCAGCGAAGACCGTCATCGTCTGGGACGGGCCCGAAGCAGGCACGATGCTGCACGTGAACGGCGTCGCCTACTCGAGGATCGACCGCCTGACGTTCGATGGAAAGCGACGGGCATCGATCGCCGTCGATCAATCGTGCGACAACACGAAACCGCATTTCGACACGGGCAACGAGTGCGCCGACGACACGTTCGTCGACGTCGAGCACGGCATCCGTGGCGGCTTCAAGGACAACGGCTTCGCAGAGACGAGCGTCGTGCGATCGCATTTCATTCGCAACACCGCCGCAGGAATCGCGCTCGGCAACTTCAATGCACTGGATCTCTGGGTCTGGAACTCCACGTTCGATAACTGCGGAACTGGTGTCACGAACGTGTCGGGCGCAGGCAACTTTCACGTCTACGGCAGCATCTTCCGCAATTCGACGACCGCCGACCTCTCGATGGGGCACACCGGTGGCTTCTCGGCGCGCGACAAGCTTCTCCATCGGCGCTCGCGCCTTCTTTCTCGGCGCGTACCAATCATCCGGCCACGATCGATCTGCAGCGGAACATCATTCTCGATCCGGTCGGGCCGGACGTGGTGCGCATGAGCAATCAGGGACCCGCGGTGATCCTGGACAACGTCGTGCGCAGCCGCGAGGACAGCAGAGACGCGGCGATCGTCTGGTCGAATCTATTCGGCAGCGATGTGACCTCGGTCGGCAACACGTTTACCGTCGCATCCGCCGTCCGCAGCGGCCGACTGACGGCTCTCGACGATCGCGTCGTCCCGCGCGCCAGCCTGAATCCCGACGAACTGAGACTGCCTGAGCACGCCGGCGAACCTCGGTCGCGCTGTTTTCGAGGTTCGGCCCGGTGCGGACGCCCAAGCGATCCAGCGGGTGATCGACATGGCGGCCGGTCGAGTCGGTGCACGTCCTGTCGTCCACATTCCGTTTGGAACATATTCGGTCGACAGAACGCTCATCGTGCCCGCCGGCGACCTGCAGCTGACCGGCGACGGCTTCACGACCATCTTGAAGTGGGCCGGCGGCGGAAGGGGGCCGGTTATCAGACTCCTCGGTCCAAGCAAGTCATCATTGCGCGAGATTCAGTTCGATGGGGCAAGCCAGGCGGACGGCGTGGTCGTGGAGAACGCCGACCAGACGGGTGGGCGCGTGTATCTGCAGCAGGTGCAGCTTCGGTCAGGCCGGCAGACCGACCTGTTGGTCGAGCGGCCTCGACGAGACGCACGTGCAGCTCGAGGACTTCGGGCACGCCTACTCGCCTGACGCCACCGCGGTGGTCGTTCGAGGGTGGTCCGCTGGCTTCGTCCGGCCGGCAAACAGCGGGACGCATGAGCGTTTTCTCAGGCGCCTCGGCAGGCAATCGCATCAGTTACGACGTATCCGGGCGGCGGCCGCCTGCTGGTGCGGGATGTCTGGTATGAAAGCGGCGCCGGCGCCGGCTTCGTGAAAGTGCGCGGCCGCGCCGTGTTCACCGCGCAAAACGTGCGAGTGGCGTCGCCAATCGGCGCCATTCCCGCCATCGATGTCGCCGACCTCAACGGCACGGTCACGATCCTCACCGCCCACCTGGACGACCGCATGGCCCTGGCCGGCGACGGCGCAAGTGCGAAACTGCTCGGAGTTGGCCTCTTCTGCGAGCATCGGTTGCCCGAGTGCTTCAGCGACACCACCGCACCGCGAGCGCGCTTCGGATCGTGAACTCTCGGCAGAAGACGGGCACGCTCGGGAACTCCAGCGTCTCGGCGGTGGATATGGGGGCGGCGACCGATTCCGCGTTCGTGCTTGCGATGCTCGAACACGCCTCGAACGGAGCGGCCCGCTTTCTTGACGCCGCTGCCTGGGTCGGTGACGGACGTGCGGCTCTTTCGGATCTGGGTGGCGAACAGCCTGAACAACATCACGCTGCTCCGCCGACCAACGAGATAACCAGCCTCGCTTACTGGGCGGACGTGTCGCGCGCCGGCGACGCTGATGCATCGAACCATCGCCGCGCGTCGCGGCCGATGACGTCGCCGGTCACGAATTGCCGTCGTCGGGACGTCGCGACATCGAGCAGGGTTGGCCCGTATCGGGCGGTCACGGCGTCTGCCTCGTAGCCCATCGCGACCAGGAGCGTCGGGAAGATGTCGAAATGCGTCGCGCGGTCGAACTGATCGCGTCGCGCTGGCACGAAGCGCCGCATCGAATTCCTTGTCACCGCTCACCGCGATGAGCGGCACCCACACTTCCGCCGGTGACACGGGTTCCGCCTCGCAATGGCGCCAGAGCGTGGCGCCGTCGGCCCACGCAGTTTCGCCATGATCCGACGTGTAGACAATCAAGGCGCGCCCTAGGTCGCCGTGGCGCAACACCTCGTGAAAGAATCCGTCGACGTTCCACGAAACAGCGTTCTTGTACGAGCCCATCAGGTCGCTGCGCGTGTGCCGGGCGTAAGATGAACCGGCTGCCGTCCGGGTGCGTGTTAGCGATTGAAGTCGTCGGGATAGTTGGCGTCGTAGGGAAAATGGGCGCCCATCTTGTCGATGTACAGGAATGTGCGATCGTTCCTGCTCAGCGTCGACACCAGGAGCCGCGCCGCCTCGAGGTCGCGCTGGGGACGAGGGCCATCCAGAACGATGCGCTCGTCAACGAACCGCAATTCACGTGGCGAGAGCCCACTATGCAGTTCGCCGCTCTCCGGGCGGAACGGGTCGATGTGCACCGTCCTGAATCCAGCCGTCTTGGCGAACTGCCAGATCGTCGTTCTCGGTCCCGTCTCGATGCCGTCGGCTTGATCGCTGAGAGACGGCTGATTCGGCAAACTGCCACGGCCGAACACCGCGCCGCAACATCCAGCGTGAGGCGACCGAGCAGTTTCCTCCCGAGCTCGCGATCCCGAAGTTGACAATTCGGTTCGCCGACGACGCCAGGAATGGCGTCGTGTCGATGTTGCTGTTGTTGACGGTGAGATAGTCGCCGCGGACGCGCCTCGTCCATGACGAACACGATGGTGTCGAACCTCGACGCGCGGTTCCGATCCCGCGGAAGGGTCACCGGTTCGAGAGGCAGATCGTTATGTGTTGAAGGCTCGATGAGGACCCAGCTCGGCTCGAGCGGCTACGAGAAAGGGCGACGGGTAGCCGTCGAGCGCCCCCTTCCACGACGCGTACTGAATCGGCACGGCCACGAGTGCCGCGACCGGAACTGCGGCGTAGCGCAGCGAATCCTCGGCGCGGCGGCCAGGCCAAGACACATCCGAGCGCGGCTGTGGCCAAAAAGTACTGTGCAATCACCGACACGTGCTCGCTGAGCACCGGCCCGGCGAGTGAGCGGTTGTGCCACAACAGCTTCAGCACCGTCACGTCGACGTGGTGGCCCGATGTGGCGAGAACGATGCGGTCGAGCGCGAAGGTCGCAAGAAACAGGACCAGGAATGCGGACCGGGTGAAATGGTTCCGCAAGAACGGCGTAATCAGGAGTGCCGCAAAGACAGCGCAACCGTGCCCGCATACAGGGCCGCCGGCCGCGCAGGAGCCGGGCGTATGCGCAAAGATGGACGCGCTGTGTCGGATGTCCGCCGCCCACGCAAGCGGCGCAAAAGCGAGAAACAGCGCCAAAGCGACTACCTCGCGCGGACGACCGTCCGTTCTGAAATCGAGTTGATTGTCACGGGCACACGACGGTCTATCCTGCGTATCGGCTCAGGCATCGATGCGAATGCTGTGGTTCTCGGCCGCCACGGAAGGCACGGCGACGACTCTGTTTCTCCTGGGCGGGGTGGTACGTCGCGCTTCTGATGCCGACGCTGATCTTCACTATCGCCCATCTGACCGCGCTCCTCGGTGCGGGTTCGACTCAGCTCAGTCAACTGGCCGCCTCCGGCAGGCACGTTCCGCTCTGGTGGGTGCACGTGCACGACATCGTGCCCGGCGACGTCTTGGACGTCTTCTGGCTTGTTGCCGGCCTCTGGCTGATCGGCCGTGTCCTGCTCAAGATACCGCTGGCCGCGTTGGCGTGCGCCTCCGTCCTCCGCGATCCTCGCGCGGTCAGGCGCACATTTGATCGCGGTCCGCGAAGTCGGCGCGCTCCTGCTCGACAACGTGCGCATCACCTGGGACTTGGGCTAGCCGATCATCCAGCCCTGATCCCTCAATTTCGACAGCGCGTCGACTCGCGATGGTGGTCGCCGGGCTGTCGTGGGCGGCAACACCGGTGCTGTTCGCGGCAGCGAGTCGTCGCCTCTACCGGCGAGGGCCGCGCGCATTTCACGTTCTAACCGGCGCGATGGCGTTTCTGCTCGGCTGTTCGCTGGTCTTCGGCGCCGCTGCCGCCCTTGGGTCGAATCGCGCCGTTTTGCGACGAGGGTTTTGGACATCGATCACGTTGTCCGCTCTGGCGGGCGGCCCGAACTCCGGCCGATGCGCCCGTTCGGACTCGGTCCGACCTATTGGCGGCGCATGAGCAGATCGCTTTCCCCACGGCCACGTTGCGGGATCGCACTCGTCGACATTCCACCCGCGGCGCGCTGTTCCGCGTCATCTGGTCATTTTCACGCTCGAAACCGCCCCGTTGAAGCACTACCCGCTCGCGGACAATCCCGAGCTGCGAGCGTTTCACGCGATGAGCGCTCACGCGTTGGTCAGCACGGATCACTACGCGAGCGCTCCCGTGACAAACCTTGCGATCTATTCGTTACTCCGGAGTGTATCCGCCGCCTGGCTCGCCGATTATTCAAAACCGCTTCAAGACGGACAGTCTGGGCGATGTGTTGTCCGAGCGCGGATAGAGACGGCTTCATCGAATCATACGATCTTCGGTGGAACGGCCCGCACGATGAACGACTGTTGCGCGGCCTGGGATTCGCGACGATCCGCGACGCGATCGAGCTGTCGGGGCGGCGCGTGGCCGATTGGGACTCCTACAGAATTGCCGTGGAAACGCGATCCATCGACGCTGCCATGGAACGCGTTCTGGACGCGGCGCGGCGGGGCCGCAAGGCATTCGTGTGCGTCGAAACCAACCTGGGTCATTACGACTGGCTGCGTCCTCCACGCGCTGGGCGCGGTGTCCGCAGCAGACAAGATCGCCTACACTGCGAGGACGCCTCGACGGCCTCATCGGCCGCTTCCTGAACGGCCTCGCCGAGGAACGGCGTCGCCGACGACGTATTGATCGTCGTGATCGGCGACCACGGCTTGCGCTTCAGGATGGAATTGACTCGCTGTCTGCGCAAATGCGCGATGACGACCTCGTGTTCAACGTGCCGTTTCTGGCCTACAGCCCGCGCTCTTTCCCTCGCAGCGGTGCGGCTGCCTTATCCGACCTCTCACGTCGATGTCGCCCCGACCGTGCTCGATTTACTCGGCATCCCGCGCTGAGGCACGTCTGTATCTCGGAACGAACATGCTCGATCGACGGCTTGCCGACCGGATCGCGTTCCTACCGTCGGCGAGCTTCATCGGGCTGTATCCCGCAGACGGTTTTCGCTGGAAGGACCGCGTACTCATTGAACCGAATCGTCGATCGCGTCACTCACGGGACGCGCACATCGGAGTTCGTCAACCTCGCCGACAGCCCGACTCGCCGTTGTCGGAGGCCGATGTGAGGCGAGTCCTGATCGGGGCGCGCGCGTGTTCGACGATACGGCCGCGTACTCTCGTGCATCGATTCACGCCGGCGCCTGGCGCGTCAGTTTCTCGAGAATGGCGTCCGTAGCAGCGGAGCTGCCCAGGGCCGGCCGCCGATCGAATTTCCAGTCGCGGTTGGGGCCATCGCGATCGACGTAGTGCAAGAACAACTGCGTGGCCTCGGTCCCGTCGAATGCCTCGCGCCAGTGTCTGAGTTCGGTTCCGCGGCATAGCATGCCGTCGCCAGGGTCGAGCGTGATTGACGTAGGCGCGCTGCCGCTCAATCCACAGCGGCCAGACCGCATTCCCTTCGTAGCCGACGCTGATCGTCACGCTGACTTCGCACGACGGCCGATCCAGGTGCGGAGCCAACACGTCGCCATGCTTACACCCGAAAGTAGGAATAGGTGGGGCACAGCTGCAGTCCCGATGCCTCTGCTACGTGTGGGAGCAGGATCTGGAGGACCGATTCCATGAACGGATCCGCATAGCGCGATGGCGTGTTCGGCAGTTGCGTGTCGCCTGCATCGAGTCGTCCGGTTTGTGCGGCTTTGCGCGCTGCTCGTGCAGAAAGTCCCGGACCGGTTCCGGCAAGAGCCCGCCAACGACGCAGTAACCTACTCGAGCAAATTCCGTCGCGGTCTGCAGCACCTCTGGTGCTCCCACGCCGTATCCTAGCCTGAAAGGCCCGCCGTATATACTTCCACCGATTGAACGCCCGACTTCTTTCGCAACTTTGGTTGTATGTCGCGCGCGAGTTCTTCGACGGCGATCTCTGTGCCCGTCTCCGAGCGGAGGCGCGCGGCTCGGCCGCCGATCCGGCGACGGTGCGCAAGCGGGCCGCAGACTACGAGGTCGACGAACAGATTCGGCGGACGCAGCTCGCGCGCGCGTCTCGAAGCGACCGAGGCACTGGTGGAACAGCGGCTGCTGGCGCTGAAGGGAACGCTCGAACGTCATTTCGGCGTCACGACGACCGGGATCCGGTGGCCCCAGTTTCTCGTGTATCGCGAGGGAGATTTCTTCTGTCCTCACGCCGACAGCAGCGCCGATGCCGACGCGCCTCCGATCGCCACGACACGCCGCGTATCGATTGTGATTTTCGTGAACGGCGAAGGCAGCCCACCCGACGAGGACTCGTACGTCCGGTGGCTCGCTGACGTTCTACGGCCTCATGAACGATCCCCGTGCTGACGATCGTGGTTTTCCATTGACAGCCGAAACCGGGCTGCTCGTTGCGTTTCCTTCCCATTACGTCCATTCGGTGGCACCCGTCACGCGCCGGCATGCGTTTCACGATCGTGAGCTGGCTGAAGGGGCGGCGGAATGCCGGACGTAACGGTCGTGATTCCTGCTACAACCTCGCCAGTACTTACCGCAATGCCTTGAGAGCATTTGCGCGCAGACGTCGCCGGATTGGGAGTGCATCATCGTCAACGATGGCTCGACGGATGAGACCGAGGCCGTTGCGCGTTCGTTTGTACATCGAGACCAGCGCATACGTTGCATCAACAAGCGGAACGAAGGGATTGTCCTCGGCCAGAAACTGCGGCCTCGATGACGCAGCCGGCAGTTCAGCAATACGTAACTGAACGAAGCACAAC